>OCHO01000052.1_pt1 | contig 131383 bp, 109 predicted proteins | sample 1538441 | NCBI WGS metagenome assembly OCHO01 (sample SAMN04571691, study PRJEB22368) | human gut metagenome | biome: human gut; material: stool | host: Homo sapiens | place: Luxembourg | collected 2012-06-29
GGAACTCTCCTGATTCACGTTCACTGGCCTGAGCCTCGGCGTATTTGCGTTTGCTGTCATAAAACTGCCACTCAGGTATCCCAATTTCTTTCAGTCGGCTCTTGTAGGAGACTCCATGCTCCTTGCAGTATTGAACTATCTCTGCAATTTCTTCTCTTGTAAGCATTTTTTTTGCGCGAAGATACCTCGCGTGGAATAAATTCGCTACACGCACTTCTCCGGTTGCTTACTCCTGTTTTGACAGCGTTTTGTGACCAATTCGTGACCGATTTTTATTTTCCAATTTTAGGTCACAAAAAGTCACGGGTCGGCCGCTTTCTGACGCAATTTGTCATTATTTTCATCCCCTCATTTTTAATCGTTTACAATAATTTACAACCTAAAGAATGAGGTTATGAAAAACACATTTAAAGTGCTCTTCTACGTGAAGAGAAACGCGGTCAAAAAGACGGGAAAAGCGCCGATTATTGCCCGTATTACCATCGATCAAGACAAGATCCAATTCTACACGAAACTGGAAGTCGCTCCCGATCTATGGGATGTACCCCGGGGAAAAGTAACCGGAAGAGGTCCTGAAGCGCTGCAAATCAATGCGTTATTGGACGATATCCGAATGGCAATCCAGAAGCAATACCACTCGTTGCTCGAAACGGACGGCTATGTCACGGCCGAGCGAGTCAGAGACGCCTACCTGGGAAAAACCGAAAAAACACGCACCATTCTCGAATTCTTCGAACAGCACAACGAGCAGTATCTCCAGAAGGTGAAGATGGATCCGACCAACAAAACCTACTGGCGTTACGAGTTGACCAGGCGCCGGCTCGAAGAGTTTATCAAATACAAGTATTCCGTATCGGACATGCCGCTGAAGGATATCAACGTTCTGTTCGTCGAGAATTTCCTGCTCTTCAACGAAAATGTCCACGGCTGCAACCACAACACGGCCATGAAATTCGTCCAGCGGCTCCGCACCGTGGTCAATTTCGCCAAGAATACGGGTATGCTCTTCGTTGATCCCTTCGGAAACTTCAAGGTCAAGTTCGAACGAACCGACCGCGGGTATCTGACCATGGAGGAGATTATGGCCATCTACCACCACACATTCCCCTCCCGACGACTTGAACAGGTCCGCGACCTGTTTATCTTCAGCTGCTTCACGGCACTCTCCTATATCGACGTCTGCGAGCTGCAGCCCGACGACATCAGCACCGGTTTCGACGGCAACCTCTGGATCATCCGCAAACGGCACAAGACCAAGGTGACGGCATCAATCCGTCTGCTGGATATTCCGATTGCCATCCTGAAAAAGTACAAGGGAAAGCTCCCCAATGGGAAACTGCTGCCCGTAATCAGCAACCAGCGGGTGAATGACTACCTGAAGGAGATTGCCGCCATGTGCGGAATAAACAAGCGACTGACCTTCCATATGGCAAGGCACAGCTGCGCAACCTCGGTGCTGCTGGCCAACGACGTACCCATCGAAACCGTCTCGAAGATTCTCGGTCATACGAACATCCGCACCACGCAGATCTACGCCAGAATCACCGACCGCAAAGTCAGCAAGGACATGGAGATGCTCTCTCAGAAACTCGACCATGCAGGCATCCGGAGACGTCGCAGAGCAAGTGCAATATAAGTATGCTGATTTTTCCTGATATCAGGTTGGTTGAAAGCAGAATATATTGATTATATTACACGGCGATTCAATATGTCAAGAACCGAATACAAACTAAAACTATTCTTGATATAAATCTCATAACAGAATATAAAACCATAAAATAAGAATATAATGAGTGCACGCGAAATAGAATTCGGATCAATCACCATCGATGCGGAAAACAACCACGTCACGGTTACATGCTCACAGGATGGAACCGTCTGGATGACCGAAACGGAGATTGCCCGGCTCTTCGGGGTTTTCCCCGTGGCCATCAGAAACAATATCCGGGCAATCTATAAAGATAAACGGATGAATGAATACCGCACGCATCAAATTACCGGACGCGGCGATCTCTACAGTCTGGAGATGATTGCCGCCCTCTCGTTCCGGGTGCGCACCATGGAATCCGAAGCATTCCGGGAATGGCTGCTTTATCGACCGCAGCACAAAATGGTCGTCATGCAGATCGAATCGGATGAACTTTGTCCGGTAAGTTAATCCCTCATACTACCCGATAGAAAAGAGCAATTCCATCACGGAATTGCTCTTTTTGTTTAACCGGCGAATCAGGATAGAACCACGCTCTTCTATCCGACCTGCGGGGTGAAGTTTTTACATTTACAGTGCTATTTTAAATCAGAGAGGTTGAATACGGATCCAAAGAAAGGACCTAAGGACTATCGATTATTTAGATTTTTTATAGTGGACAACAAAATAAATGAGAAGACTTATAGAATTGACAGGAACATCGTTACGGGCTTGTATTGATCGAAAAACAAAAATCACTATCTTTGAAAGATCCGAGAGCCTGTTCCCGGACACTTTTTGTAACCCGGTCCGTACAACTTTGCATCACTGACTAAAACTTGTTAAAAGCAATGTACCGTAAAATATCTTTAGCCCTCTTAATCCTGATTTGTTACGGATGCAATCATATTCGGACAACAAGATACAATCTTGATTTTGAATATACCACAGATACAAACCTGCCCACACAATGGGGAATACCGGATAAATCCTATCATGGATATGCGTCAGAACTGGATTCCAAGCAAAAGAGGTCTGGAAGATATAGTCTGCGCATGAGTCAAATCGATCCGGAGAAAAGCGGGTGGGCGATATTTTATCAAAGTCTTCCCGCTTCAATGATCCAGGGTAAAACCGTAGAATTAAAAGGTTGGATTAAGACAAATCAGCTGACAGATGGATTTGCCGATTTATATTTTGAAGAATATGAGCATATCAATTACAATAATTTTCCCATAGATACGCTAAACCGAGGCGTCCGCAATTCATCCGACTGGACACAAATTGTCATAAAAAAACAGTTTGACAACCACGCTTCCTACATCGAATTTGGCGGCATCATGAAAGGGCGCGGAGAGGCCTGGTTCGACAATCTGGAAATAAGCATTGACGGAATCCCTCTCCGGGATACGATCCAGCCCTCCCCCAAAATTCGTTTGACACGCAAGGACAAGCAAGAGTTGCGAAAATATCTCCATCCGATCCGGACGGTTGCCCCCGACGCAACGGACACGAACGACCTGAACGTTCTCAAAGAGTTGATTGGAGAGAGTTCGGTTGTGGCTCTTGGTGAAAACACGCACGGATCGAGTGAGATATTCCGGTTGAAAGATCGCTTCATCCGCTATATGGTTGAAGAGCTGGGATTTGACGTCTTCTCCATTGAGGCGGATATGCCAAAAGCATACCCATTGAACGGCCTCATCCAAGATGGTGAAGGTGACCCGATACCGTTAATTTGCAGGATGGGCATGTGGATATGGTGTACGGATGAAATGCTGTCGTTAGTCAACTGGATGAAAAAATACAACGACCGGAAGCCAAAGTCGGAAATAAGCTTCACGGGATTTGACATGCAAAGTGTCGAAGGCTCCGTTGAGAATCTTAAAACGGCTTTTAAAGACGACAATTTGTCGTCGCAACTGATTGACCGCATTGAGGATGCATTAACAAAAGTATTAAGCTATTCCTCGATCGGGAATCCTCAAATCGATGCTGAAATTGCTTCGACCATCGAACGGGAACTGTCCAAAATCGATGAACGCATGAACAAATTACCCGATGACAAGGAGAGAAAAGAATGGCTGCATCAGAACGTAACGCTCATCCGACAGTTCCTTGGGCAAGGACCGCTCGCATGGCGTGATCGGTGTATGGCGGATAACATACTCTGGATAAAGCGTCAGAAACCCTCATCCCGCATCATGATCTGGGCGCACAACGGACACATTGAAAGAAGTTCAGGCAAGATGGGTGGATATCTGAACGATACCCTGGACTCGGACTATACAAATTTCGGTTTTACCTTTTATGACGGAGTCTATACAGCTCTAAACAGAGATGGCAAAGGTTATGTCCAGAAGGCAACGACAGCAACGACAGCCTATCCCGGTACTGTCGAATACATCCTGGAACAACTCGACGAACCGATTTTCATACTCGACCTGAAGAAAATGCGGGAAGAGGGGGCGCCCGTTCTCGCATGGATTGACGATCTGTCGTTCCGGCATGTCGGAGCCATCAAGGTTGATAATGAGTTCCCGGACAAAAAAATTACGGAAAGGTTCGACTATTTGGTCTTTATACGAGAAACATCTCCGTCGCACCTGTTTTGGATGAGAACGACCGGTGCACAATCCGGATTTTCCGAGAAATAACCCCTCAGCTCAGCGGGTTGAAGCAGGCCATAATACTACTAACTAACAGACAAAATTCCAGTCCCTCGATCGATCGCTATTTTATCTATTCATTCAGGAAGTAAAATAGCAATCGATTTTTATTTAGGAGGCTGTGAAAAAAGCCTGGATCAGAGAAAATCATTTTGAGCTATATCACTATATTCAGTTTAAAGCGATCATCTCTTCATGGGCAATCCGCCAGCGTAAGGCCCGTCTCTCCGGATTTATTCTGATCGGGCGAAAGATTCAACACGCAAATCGATATCATCGATCTCAAGACATTTTCAAGATACTGAAAACATACACAACGACATTCACCTTTCACTGAAGAATCTGCCGGGGGGGGGCAAGTTGGGTTACTCGGCCAGATAGCGAGCCAGGTATTGCAGAATTGAGCAATCATCCAGAATACCACTGCTGCCGGATTTCAGAATTTCGTCCCGAGATGTATCGGCAAGAAACAGGTATGCCGACAAGGTTTCGGCCTGCCGCATCCGCAGCCCCCGCACCAACCGGACGTAGTCGTCCGCATGGAAATTCCGTTCGAGAATCGGTTTTACATTCCATCCGGCCAGATAAACCGATGGCTCCGCCTGCCGGTATTGCCATAATACCTCGTTCCAGGAGAGCGGGGGCTCTCCTGCCATTACGTCCGTGATCTCCCCGGTCAACGTTTCCCGCACCGAATCAATGGACAGAATGCTCTGAAGTTGATCCAGAAACCGGGCGATGACGGTATCCGTCTCTTCAGGATGGAACCGGAGCCAGAAACCGGGATCGCATTTCAATTGGTTGACCGCCTCATCCACGGACTGAAAATCGTGCAGGCCGTTATGTTGGCAATCGCCGAGCAGCGCCTTTTCCGAAAAATTCAGCCATGCTTCGGCAAACCGATCCATGCTGCCGAATCTGGCGTCGATGAGCTCCCGCAGTCCGTCGAATTCATGCCCTTCACGATCCATATAGCGGATCCGGCCATCGACATACCGCCCGAGCAGATCATAACTGAAGACGGAGGGACGGTTGGGAAAGAGCGAGAAGAAGAAGCAGGAATCGATGGTTCGGACAACGGATTCGAACCGGCTGAAGAGCGGGCCGACCGTCATCGCCCGATCTGCTGCCGTGATGTCTCGAACGAATTTCGTCGGTGATTGGGTAAGGCGCGGCGTGTATACAACATGCCGGAAACAGGCCAGAATCTTCCCGTTCACGTACTCCACATACCCGCTCTGCGGATCGCCGCTCATGGCCTCCTGCAGGGCAGACGTGAGGCCGTAGGGCGTATAGTCGACCAATGGCACCCGGATTCGGACCGTTTCGGAGCATCGCTCCTGTCCCAGGCCGTTCAGCCAGACCAGCAACAGCGGAACAAGCAATTTCAAGATTCTTCGATTCATCTTTTTCCCATTTTTTTGAGGATTCTGTCTCTCCCCGACAACTTCCTCCCCTTCCCCGCGAGACGATCAATTTTTTGCGGCTAAACGCATCTCAGAGACCTGGATTCCGACAATCCGGGAGCATCTGCGGATTCCTGCAGAAGAGCGATCTGCCGATGGGGCCTCTTTCCGGGCGGGATTTTCCCGCATATCCGGTGTATTTACTCGGCCTGTGGGCGCAGGTTCAGCTTTGCAGACCGTTTGTTTTCCGTCCTGTCCAGCACAAATGAATCCAGCACCTCGTATCCCTTACCCGTTGCCGGATGAAGCATCAGAAAGCCGACCGTTATTTTAATGGACTCCAACGCGTCCCGGAATTTCCCGGAAACCGCGGCAAGATCGGCCTCCATACGGACTGTTTCCAACGACTCAACCGTGAATGCCGAATAAAATGGCTGTCCAACCTCCTGAAACGGATATTTCCAGGTCCAAAGAGTTTGGGAACGGTCTCTGAAATCGACCTTGATTCCTGTATTTCCAATCTCGGCAATCATGGGAGGATAGGAGGCCCATATGACCTTATCCTCAAACCGGTTTGTCAGCAGCAGGGTTACCTTGTCGAAATGCTCGTCAACCGACATGTCAAGATGGATTCGACCATCGGAAAGCGGGATTGCCTCCATGAAGATGCAATATGGAATCCGGCCTTTCCAGGGGGTGTAAAACACGCTGCTTCTCAAGACCCGGTCAAGTTTCTGATAATCTTCTGCCGTCCACTGCTGCTGCATTGCTCGGGTCGAGTAAAAGGTAATCCATTCGATCTGTCCGGAGGGGGATAGAACCATCTCCATCAAAATTCGTGGAATCCCCTCTAATTTCTCTACAGGCAGGACGGAAAGGATCGTATCGCGAATCCGGTTTCTGGCCTCTACGGTTTGTACCACCAGAGCAACATCCCGATTGTATTGGGACTGGGTGTGTTTATCACAGGGAGTTTCGTTCATCAGTCTGATATAATCCTCCCGGGAAGAGGGGCCGCCCGCTCGGGGCACCGTTACCTTCGTGTACGTATCGGACATCGGACGAAAAACAACTGCGCCATCCTTGAGTGTATCGCGCCTTTCTGCAGGTTGCGAGTACCCTGTCAGATGGACAAGAATCAGGCCGAATACCAGGATGAACTGTCTCACGTTGCGTTCCGCCCGGGTAAATGCAAAGCCGGGGAATGGCAATATGATCGCAGAAAACAGATTTTTCATAGGGCCCTCTTTTAAATGATCGGCAACGATCTATTGGAATTAATAAGGCTTAACCAAGCGATATTCCATCGATAAAATAGTTGCCGCCGCATTTCTTCAATGCAATGATAATTTTATGAACCAGATTTCCGGATTTATATTCCACGATGTAGCCGTTATCCAGAGATTGTATGTACAAAGAGTCATACCACAGGCCATCGAAATCAAAATTGTCGATCAGAAAATCGTATCCTTCCACCCCATCGCCTGACTGATCCTGTTCTGCTCTTTGGAACTCTCGGATTGCCTGAGAGGTCAGATATTTCGCCCTCAATGCATGCAGTTCATCCGGCAGATTTTCGGACATGCGAACGTATGGAGCCAAATATGCCTGATAAAAGGATTCGAGAAACGCCTGCCCCGATTCTTGACTGATTGTCTGGGGCCTATCCTCCTCGGTCAACAATAAATGATCTCCATACCGAACCCCATTCCAGATCGGCGTGATATAGACGATCTGCCAGGCATCACCCGTGCTTAAAACCTTAAGAGGGATTTCCGTTGCCGTTTTTGCATCATCCTTATCCCAAAGATAGCGAACCATATACCAATCGTCGCCCAGACTCCTGACAGATAATGACCGGATGGCATCCTCATTGATATCCTGGCTTCGAATGACGGCATCAACTCCTGTCGCAGAGGAGATGCGTTGAATTTTCCGGATCAATGCACGGGTCATGCAGGATTCGCACAACTCCTTGTTCTTTAAGCAATCTCCATCCAAAAGATTACCCATATACGCAGTGTAGAAGGCTTGGATCCGCTCCGGGCATGCTGCCCGAGAGACAAGGCCATATCCCAATATGAGAAATAGGATAACGATTTTTTTCATGACCCTAAATATAGAATTCAGACACCGGTTATTTTCGCCTACAGGACAGTTAATTTGCAATCGGAATAGATTCATGAAAATAACAATATGGAATCGGGACATTCCAAGGAGCATAAAAAATGGCTCCTTTCAACGTTTTATCCATTTTGTAGTAATCTACGGCTGTCCATTGCCTCTCCATTTCCTTTGATGGGAACACCGTGATTAATTCGATATGCCCGGACAGTGACAGGATTATCCCCATGTCAATTCGGGCAACTCCCTCAAGTCGATCTTTCGGCACTGCCGCAATTATAGCATTTTTGAGTCGCTCTTTACAATATCCGGTATGCGCTTGATGGAAGGCCGTGGTCTGAAATTGATTGAAGGTATGCGGATCATTCGTATTGTTTTTTAACAACTCCATGTAGTCTTGATAAGACGTTAAGCCTCCGACACGAGCGATGGTGACAACATTCTGCCGAAAAATGACAACCGTATTTTGAATCGTATCACGCCTCTCAATGGGTTGAGAATAGCCTGAAAAGCAGACACTGATAAAGACTGAAACAAGGATACAAATTTTTTTCATGAATATGTTGTTTCCTAAATTAAAGAAATCCGTCAATCGGCCAACTTCAGGCATATAATTGATTCACTACGCATGGAAAGATCATTACAAAAAACAGGCATCATGAAGAGAAGAATTCCAAGAAGCCATCGATAGACATTCGGACCTCATATATTCTTTCTTCGGGCACCACCTGATCGAATACAAGTCCATTTCCAATCGCAGATAACGCCGATGAGCCAGGCAAGAAGAGCCAACGATTGGCAAAATGCCTTGGTTAATATTTTCGGACATTATGCCAGCGAAGAGTTCATTGACACCGTTGGATATCAGGTTCACATTCATCAAGTTTTGTTTATTCAAAAATAATCATTCTTTACGATTTCTCAAATATCTCAGAGAAAGGAAATATTGCGAGATCATAAGTGCAGGTTTCCCATACACCGAAAACAATGGTGTAGATCTAGTAGGTACTAGATTTACACCCAATTTTACACCTAAAAATCAAGCAACTATATTATTTTTCTTGAGTGTAATCTTGAGATTTTCTCTCCTCGATTGACGGCTATTTATCACAAGACTTGAATATTCAATACTCTCCCAAAATATTACCGAAACCACTTTTGATGACCAGTTTTTCGAGTTCAGCCATTACGGTATGATCGATTTCAGCATTCGTGCGTCTTACTCTTTCCGCCATTTCGCAGTATCTGATTGGATAGGTATTATGGATGTCGGTAAACATTTCCACACAAATATATAACATTTATCCTAATATACACGCAAGAAAACCGGCCTCTCCATCCGACACGAAAAATTCACCGTCGTGCAAATATTTTTAAATAAAACTATTACATCTAAAATATTTTGCATATATATTTGCAATAGTTGGAACAAATGGGTTTCCCGAACAGAAGGAATTGGATTAGAAAATTCGTTGCATGAAAGGCTTCAGCCGATGGAACATGTCTGATTCCTTAAAAATGGAAAATGATATTCTGACAATATCTTATCAATTGCGTATCTGCTTGTATCACTTAACAAGAAGTAAAATGAGAGCATTGTTTCGTATTTTCTGTGTTCTGGTTTGTCTGTTGAGCGTTGCACCTGTCATGCAGGCCCAGCAACCTCCCGTTCCTGTCCCCGCCTCCTCCGGATTCAACCTCACGGCGGAGGATCTGAAGGATCCCCGTGCCGTCGGAAATCTCGAAACCCTCTGCCGTGTCTGGGGCTATGCCAAGTACCACCATCCGGTCTTTTGCGACACGCTGTGCCGCGTCGATGTCGACAGCGCCCTCTTTGCCCTGCTGCCCCGGGTCGTGCATGCCGACCGGGTGACCCGCAACCGGCACCTGCTCAACTGGGTACGCTCGCTGGGAGATTACACCCCCAACCGGATCGAGTGCGAACAGGCGCTGGCACCGTATGACCTGGTCGAGACAGCCGACCTCGGTTGGACGGCCGACACCGTGTTGCTAGGCGGGGAGCTCTCGAAGCTGCTGCAGGACCTGCGTTATGCCGAGCGCGATGAGAACTTCTACCTCCGCATGGGAACAATGGAAAACGGACCGGGTTATCACTACCTTTCGTTGCGCAACGAGAGGTCCTATCCGACTCCGCAGATGGATAGCGGGCTCAACCTGCTGACGCTCTTCCGGCTGTGGAATGTCATCGAGTATTACGCCCCGAACCGTTCGCTGACGCTGCACCCGTGGAATGAAGTGCTATCCACCTATATTCCTCTCATGGGTGTTGAAACGGACGGGAGATGTTTTGCCCGCCTCTACATGCGGTTAATCCGCGAACTCAACGACGGCCATGCCGTCGCGCCGGTCGAGATGCTCTTTGGACAGCGGATGCTGCCCGTGTGGCCGCTCCAGGCCGAAGGGCGCCTCTTCGTCGGCTACTCCGGCAACAGTGCCCTCGAACGGGGCGACGAAGTGGTGGCCATCGACGGGGAGCCTATCTCCGAACGGCTGGAGCTGCTGCGGGAGTATGCCTCGCGGTCGAACGAGGCGAGTCTGCGCCAGGCCCTCCGTTTTTACGGGCTTAGCACACGTCGCGATACCGCCGAGGTAGTTCGCCGCCGCGCCGGGGCCTGCGACACGCTCCGCGTGGCAACGGTACCCTATGGCAGCGTCTCCCCCATTTACGACCCGGCCCAGCTCGCACAGCCGCCCTTCCGCCTGCTGGCCGATTCGGTGGGTTACATCTACGCCGGGACCTTCTCACGCGAGCACCTCGCCGAGGTCGGGCAGACGCTGCCCCGCACGCGGGCACTCATCATCGACCTGCGCACCTACCCGCTGAATGTGGACGGCGCGCTGATAGCGCTGATTGGCCAGTTGCTGCGCACCGAGTCGGTCGTTGTTAGGCAGGCGCTTTATCAGACACTGGCCCTGCCCGGCCTCTTCTACCGGCAGGAGCAGTGGCTGTTCGAGGACTTCGGAGAGGTTGCTACACGATGCACCGAACCCTACAAAGGGCGGGTAATTTTACTGGTCGACGAGATGACGCAGAGCAACCCCGAGTTCCAGGCCATGGCGTTCCAGAGTTGCCCGCAGACGCTGACCATCGGCTCGCCGACCTCGGGTGCCAACGGCTCCATTGTCTGGATTCCGCTGCCCGGTCAGATGACCAGTTTCTCCGGCATCGGCGCCCTCTATCCGGACGGGACCCAGCCCCAGACCGTGGGCGTGCGCCTCGATGTTGAGGTGCTGCCGACGGCAGAAGGGTTGCAGGCCGGGCGTGACGAGGTACTCGAACGGGCACTGGAGCTGGCTCGCTGATATTTAGGCGGATATCCTCACCACGTTTAATCAATTACGGCTGGTGCTACCGAAACGGCCGCTGGTAAAACTACCATTAACAAGTACAAGGCTCAACACTTACACTTAATAAATATCAATTAAGCAATTGATAATCGATTTATTGTTTGTTGTTTTTTTCTATATTTAATACAAAAAAAACACGAATGAATATTTTTCGATACTATGCTGTAATCATAAGTGCCTTGTTCTGCAGCTGCAGCACGCTCTATCCAGGCCCATATAACCTCGATTTCGAACATACGGACGGGCTGGACAGGTTGACCCGATGGAAGTATAACGATCAGTCCGCCGAGGAGTACGTCTCCCGGCGTGATACCCTATGCCGGTATCGTGGCCGCTCTTCGCTGCGACTTGAACGGAGCGATTCGGCCAGCCGGGGGCCTGTCTGCTTCTATCAGATGCTGCCCGACTCGCTCGTCGCCGGTCACGAAGTCGAGTTGAGCGGCTGGATTCGTACGGAGGGACACCCGGCAGATCGGTCCAATCTCCTCCTCGCTCTTCCCCAAGAGATGGAGAGCGGCCCTGTTCCCTTCCGGGATTCGGAGTTCTGCGTCGGGTCAGCCCACCATAAGCACAGCAAGTCAGGGTGGCACCGTATGACGCTTCGCAGACAAGTTCCAGACTCGGCAGCAGGTATTTACATCGGCGGCATGCTGACGGGGAGTGACACTGCCTGGTTCGACGACCTTGAGGTCCGAATCAACGGCCAGAAGCTCCGCGATACAGTGATTCCGGAGTTGAAATACCGGTTGACCCCTCGCGAAAAACGGGAGCTCCGTCGCTATATCTATCTGCTGCGGGGTTGCGACCCTGCCGATGGGGATTCCGTCGAACTGCGGTTGCTCGACCGGCTGGTCGGGGCGGGCACGGTGGTCGCCCTGGGGGAAAATTCGCACGGGGCAAGCGAAATCTTCCGGTTGAAGGAGCGGATAATTCGTTATCTGAACCGGCAGCTGGGCTTCGATCGGGTCGTCTTCGAGGCTGAAATGGCGAATGGCACCGTTCTGAATGACTATATCCGTTCGGGTGTCGGGCACGCCCGGGCCGGGATATTTGGACTCGACATGTGGGTCTGGGATGTGAACGAAGTGCTGTCGCTGGTCGAATGGATGCGGCAGCGCAATATCGACGGCCACCGGATCGAATTTTCGGGCATTGACATGCAATCAACCGCGAAGACCCGGGAGTTGCTCCGTCAGGGACTGAAGGGGGACGATGCAGCGCTGAAGCTGCTGGACAGGATAGATTCCAAACTGGATAAGGTACTGCGGTATGACGAACGAGGCATGGCGCGCATCGACCCGCAGCTGGCCGGGGAGATTACGCAGGAGCTCGACAGCCTCGAGACCCGCATCGACCCGTCGGCGTCCGGACTGCGCCAGTGCATCACCCTCATCCGGCAGTATCTGGGACAGGGTCATGACCTATTCTGGCGGGACCGGTGCATGGCCGAGAACCTGCTCTGGCTCCGACGGCAGCATCCCGACGAGCGCATGGTGCTCTGGGCCCACAACGGACATATCTCACGAGCGGACAAGCGAATGGGCTACTGGCTCGACCGGCAACTCGGGACGGATTACGTCACCTTCGGCTTCACCTTCTACGACGGGCGGTATACGATTATCAAGCCCGGCGTGCGGAAGTGGCAGCATGATGCCCAGGAGGCCTACCCCGGCACGCTGGAGTATCTGCTTCGTCAGCTGGACGAACCCCTCTTCATCCTCGACCTGAAGCGGATGCGCGAGGAGCATGCCCCGGCCCTCGAATGGCTCAAGCAGATGAAGTTCCGACATGTCGGGTCTATGAAGCTCGAAGATGAATTCTGGGATCATGATATTGTCGGTCAATATGATTATCTTGTATTTATATCCCATATATCGCCGTCTGAATTTTTTCTGGATTTTGAATAATTCAAACCGATTGGGAGGATAAGACGATCCGACAAGAAACTCGGTGCATAAGAGAATGGAATTGATAAAGGGGCTAAAATTATCTTTATTGAGCGCTTCTTTTTTGATCCTCGGGACCAGTATCAGTTGTGGGAAGGATTACCCGGTCGGTACGACGGAGTACAACCTCGATTTCGAGTATGCATGGAACAACTCCGTGCCGATGCGGTGGACGTTGCGCAACACCTCGCTCACGGGGTATGACTGCGGGCTTGACCACCAGATCCGGCATCACGGTGCGGCCAGTCTGCGGGTCGACTGGAGTGGGCGGATGCTGCCATTATCAGCTTATGGCGGCATTCAAATCTTTTTCCGGACACCAGTAAAATCGCTTAATCTGTTGATATACATTGATTAAGCTATTTTTATTCCCCGAATTTTCCTCACACGTGCTGTGAAAGATGCTTGACTAGGCTATTTGGCGGGGTAATTCTTCGACAAAAACTACCTTGTTAAATTGGTAAATCTACTCCTCCCCTGATGATATAAATCCCGGGATTTTTTCCATCTTTGAATCCGTAAAACCAAGAAACAGAACAACGACAAGAGAAAAAGACAATATCAACATATAACTAATTGAGCTTTTGGCTCTTATTCTCGACTTTGCGAAATCTGGTAAATTTTTTGAAGTACACGAGAATAAGCAGCGGAGGTTCACGTCCATGGGCGTGGACCGTTCGTGCTTATTTGTGTACATAGGTTTACCAGAGCCTGCAAAGTCAAATAAGCGACAACGAATGGTTTCACGCCTTCTTTATGTTGCTTAACGGAGGGTCGGGGCGAAGCTTTCAAGCCTATGCCCTCCACCAAATCCCATACACCGCAAATCATCTCGCGTCAGCGCGTGGCCGATCACGGAGAGGTCTTCACCGCCGAGCGTGAGGTCAAGGCGATGTGCGACCTCGTGAAGAACGAGACCGGGCGCATTGAATCCCGGTTCCTCGAACCCGCCTGCGGACAGGGCGCTTTTCTGATCGAGATCCTGCGTAGCAAACTCGCCGTCGTGTCGTCCCGTTATGCCGCGACGCAATCCGAATGGGAACGCCATGCCGCGATTGCCGTATCGAGTCTCTACGGAATCGACATTCTGGCAGACAACGTGACGCTCTGCCGCAATCATCTCTACGATACGTTCCTGACGGCATACCGGGCTCTCTTCCCGAAGAGCATGAAGCCCGCCTGCTGCCGTGCGGTGCGCTATCTACTTGCGACCAACATTCTTTGGGGTGATGCCCTGACCCTCCAAACCCCGGACGATTCGGCGCGGCCGATTGTCTTTGCCGAGTGGTCGAACATTGGCGGCGGGCGGTTCAAACGCCGCGATTTCACGCTGCCCAACCTGCTGCAAAGCCAGCCGATGGAGGGTCCCAACCTCTTCTCCGACCTCGGAGATGCCGCCTTTATTCCGCCCCCCGTAGCCGAATATCCGCTTGTTCGCTTCCTCAAACTCGGAGCCGATGAAGAACTATAACCCCTATGTGTTGACCTGCCTGCCAATCTGAGCAACGACGAGATGTTCACCCCTTCGGTCGTTGTCAATCGCATGCTCGATCTGCTGCCTGCGGAGTTGTGGCACAATCCCGATGCGCGGTTCCTTGACCCTGTAAGCAAAACGGGAGTCTTCCTGCGGGAGATTGCCAAACGGTTAATGGAGGGGTTGAGCGAGCAGATTCCCGATCGGCAGCAGCGGGCCGACCACATCTTCACCCGGCAGTTGTTCGGCTTGGCCATTACCGAACTGACGGCCCTTCTGTCGCGCCGTTCGCTTTATTGCAGCAAATACCTATTCTATGGGAAACAATACATTTTTTGTTAGGTAATCGACAATTGTGTTGTAGTTTGGATCCCAGCCTGGAATACGATCCTGATAGATTTCTTTATGATATTTTTTTGCCAGATAATTATAAGCCGCAATAGTTTTGTTCTTATCTATAAGCTGTTTTTTATAAAAACTTTCATACTCTTGACTTGTTAAATTACTTTTCAAGACAGGAGAAACATCCACAAGCATCAAATATATACGATCTTCATTATTATTGTTGACATAGTCTCTAAACGCTTTATTAAATGACTGTAATTTAGGCTGTTCATCAAAAAAATCTTTCAACTCTCCTTTTAGTTTTTTATTGACAGCTCCATCAGTAATTATAGCGTTTAAATAATCAACAAAATTCTCTATGGCTAAATCAACATTATGATTGTAGAAATAAATAAAATCATAGTTGTCCTTCAATATTGATTTGGCTTGATCTTCGTCACGTATTAGATATAGCATATTATAGGTTCCTCTACGATATAAAGCATTTTTGACCTCAGATAAATATGCATCAAAAAAAACATCCAAAGATTTAGCGTTATATATCTTCGTTAATAATTCCTCTAACGATGCATACTCAACCCCATTAATATCTATAAACGAAAGAGCCTCTCCTCGTTTAATACCTAAGTAGTCATTGTTGTATTTTCGACTTGGAGTCGGAGAAAAGAAAAAACAACTGTCATTAGATAGAATCGTATTCTTAAAATTCGAGATATTCAATATCTTGGTTTCTCTTAATTGCCTGTCTCTATATTCTCCTTGATAGTATCCCGGTCCAATACGATTATCATAAAGATAAGTTTTATCCTCTGTCACTACATAATAATCCTGCGCTGGAGTGCACTGAAGTGCATCCATAAGGTGGCCATGAAAATTAAATGGAGAGTAAACCACAATAGGCACCTTTTTCCCATCAGGAATAACAGTTGTTTGAGAAAACAAACAGAAGGGAATTAGGGAAAATATAGCGAGAATTAATAATCTTTTTACGTTCATAATCTAATTAATTAGCGATTTTCAATCAATTTTGTTTCCGCAAATTCTCCAGCCATGTTTGTTGTTGTGTGTATTTAATGGTTTTTACTTGTATATTTCTGACTTTGGAGTTCTCTTTTATCGTATAGTGTAATACGAAAAGAGTAATTAATCCTCCGATAATGGCACCGGCATAACTGCCCCAAAAACCAATCCAATCGCTGGATTCTCCAACTGAGGGAATTAGCCATGGTATCGGATTGGTGCAGTATAGTATTATATTTACAACAATAGGAGCGACGAGAATGATTGCAAAAATATATTTGTAATATTTTGATTCCATCATCAGACCATTTAAGACTTCAAATCATATGAATACGACTAATAAAGGTAGCGAAAAATCCTGAAAAGAACCAATATGTATCTTATTTAGACATCTCGGGCCATTGCTTTTCCCTATAGTTCTCCCTTCCCGTTTGGTAGCGACAAGTCAAAGCCGCCGGAGGGACTTTGCGCAAGGTTTGCCTGTGGCAACTCGTCCTGACCTTGCGCTGTCCGCCCGGCGGCTTATTTTTGCGTCAGAAAGGGAATGGCTACTTGTTCTTTAACTTCGCTGCATCACGTTTGAGTTGTTCCGCTTCTTGAGTTTTCAGTCGCGTCTGCTCGTCGAAAGCCGCCCTTCTACGTACCAAGCGTTCGTACTCCTTGACATTCTTCCGCATTGAGTCGATACGCCGCTGATCCCGCTCGACCTCGAACAGCGCCTCCAACTCCGACAGCCGTTTCGGCGATGCCTCACCTTCATCAGCACATAACGATACTTCAGATCGTTGTCATATCGGCCTCGGTCGGGCCGCCACTCCAGGTAGAGCCCGACAGACTGCACCGCAATCACGATAAACATCGACATGAAGAGCCAGAAGTGGCGGGTTGCGTCAAGAGAGAGCGAGAAACGGTGCTGTACCATCCGCGGCGGCAGCTCCTCGGGAATCTCCATTTCCACCACTTTCTCGTCGATCTCCGAGATCTGTGCTCCGAGGTCTTCGCTAATCTGCTCCTGCCGATCGGAGATTGTTTGGAGCAGCTCCATGATTGTGTCCGCATCAATGGCCGCCGTCGATTGTGGTCGTGCTTCGGCCAACTCTGTGCGGAGCGTTTTGATAAGGGTCTCCTTCAACTCTTCGTACATCTCGAAGGATAGCTCCAGGGTGTTCTCTTTCATCTTTTCGTATTTTAGATTTGTTATCCGATTCTGCGGGAGCGTGCCTCCATGCGGCGCTTACGCTCCACGAGGGCTACGGCCATCGCCTCGGCCGCCTTGTTGATCAGCGCCGTGATGCGGGCTATATGCTCCTCGGGGCTCTCACCCTCATGTCGCTGCATCATCTCGGGCGAAAGGGCAAATGGCGAGTCGAACGGCGGCAGCGGAATCGACCCGGCGCTGCCGAGCGACACCGTTCCTGCGCCATGGCTTCCGCCTCCTCCACCTCCTCCCGCTGCGGAGAAGGAGCACCCGCCCCCGAACAGACCTGCAAAAGCAGCCCGGAAGCTCCCGGCTGCCGCCTTGAGTCCCGACATCAGGGTCGTGTGCCGCTGCTGCACCTGCCCGAAGTGGCGATCCAGCTTCGAGAAACTGAAGGCCCGATCGACCTTCGAGCCGGAGAACTCCAGCCCGTTCTTCGAGAACAGAACGCCCTGCTTTTGGCTGGTAGAACCGCAATATTTGTAGCGAGATTTTAACGGGTAATTAAGTTCAGAGATCTCGAGAAAAAAGCAGTGATAAAATTAAGAGAAAAACGGATTCTTTAAGAAAAAAGCTTATAACTTTAAATCGGGTATACAATGGGCAAATCCCCGCCAGTATATTAGAGACAAAACACTGCCAAAGTACGACAGTAGTCTGAGACAAAATTGGGACTTACGCAATAAACACTTGCACCAAACATCTGATTATTAGAGACATTAATATATTTTGATCCCAACGGGTTCACTCCTTATCCGGGGAAATCCGGACAGGATTCCGCCAAACCTCGCAAAATCAACGTTTTGTGAGTTTTTTTCATTTCTGGATTCAGCCATTTTCGGACACCGAAAAGCCAATTTCCGACAAATTCCAGTGTCCAAATCGTGACCTTTTTTGTTTACCAATTTTAGGTCACCAGAAGTCGTAAATTGACTGTCTTCTGTCGCAATTTACCACCGTTTTATACCCCTTATTTTTAACTATTTACAATAACTTTACAACCTAAAGAATGAGGTGATGAAAAACACATTTAAAGCAGTATCTGCAGAAGGTGAAGATAGATCCGACCAACAAAACCTACTGGCGTTACGAGCTGACCAAGCGCCGGCTCGAAGAGTTTATCAAATACAAGTATTCCGTGTCGGACATGCCGCTGAAGGATATCAACGTCCTGTTCGTCGAGAATTTCCTGCTCTTCAACGAAAATGTCCACGGCTGCAACCACAACACGGCCATGAAATTCGTCCAGCGGCTCCGCACCGTGGTCAATTTCGCCAGGAATAACGGCACTCTCCTATATCGACGTCTGCGAGCTGCAGCCCGATGACAGGCCTCCCAGGCACAAAAGCCCGGGGAAACAAAACGCCTCGGATTCATGCAATCAAGAGACTTAAGTTCTCGTTTGAAACAGCCCGGGATCTAAAACCGATTTACGGAATTCGTTCCATCCAGATAGCGTCAAAATGGGCAAAAAATGCAGAATCAGACCGAATTTCACTACATTTGTTATGTCTTAATGATCCTCTCCGTATGAAAAGACTCCTGCTTCTGTTGGGTATGATCCTGCTGACGATCCCCCTCTTCTCCCGCTCCGCACAACCGGTCGGACGCCCCAGCCGCGATCCGGAACTGGATGTCCTGCCCGGATTTCGGAATCCCCCGGCCGGATACGGCGAAGTCCCGTTCTACTGGTGGATGGGCGACACGCTCACACGCGACCATCTCCGCCATCATCTCGACCTGCTGCAGGACCACGGAATAAGCAGTCTGCAAGTCAATTACGTCCACAGCGACAAGGGCGGAAAACTCTGGGGGCTGACCTACAGGTCCCGGCCCGCGATCTTCACGGATGCGTGGTGGGAGCTCTTCGGATGGTTTATGCACGAAGCCCGCAAGCGCGGCATGACCGTCAGTCTGAGCGACTACACGCTGGGGGTCGGACAGCAACAGTATGTCGACGAGATCCTCTCCGACCACCCCGATATGATCGGCAAGGAGCTCCACCTGGCAAAACACTACGTCAAGAGCAGTCTCCGGCTGAAGATTCCCGGCGAGGCACTCGCGGTTCAGGCCTTCCGGTATGACCGGGACTCGCTGCCGATCGTCTCTTCGCGGATCGACCTCACGCCGCTGTGCCCGGACGGCGAGCTGTCGTGGGAGGCTCCGCAGGGCGAGTGGCTCGTCCTGGCCGTCTACGCCTCGCCCCGGGATCCGTCGTTTGACCCGATGCACCCACAGTCGGGCAAACGATATGTCGAGTACTTCTTCCAGCGCTTCGAGGAGCACTTCCCCCAGGAGGCGAAGGAGGGGCTGAACTTCTTCTTCTCCGACGAGCTTAACTTCCAGCTGGGCAACCTGATCTGGAACGTCACCTTCCGCCAGGAGTTCATCCGCCGCAAGGGCTACGATATCGTTCCCTTCCTGCCGGCTCTCTTCGTCGAGATGGGCGACCGCACGACGAAATACCGTCTCGACTACAACGACGTGATGGTCTCGCTGTGCGAGGAGCGCTTTTTCGAACCCGTATACCGCTGGCACGAAGAGCGCGGACTGATCTACGGCTGCGATCACGGCGGACGCGGTCTCAACGTGACCGAATTCGGCGACTACTTCCGCACGCAGCGCTGGAATCAGGGCCCGGGGTGCGATCAGCCCCGGCTGGGGCGCGATGTCATCAAGAACAAGGTGGCCTCCTCGATCGCGCACCTCTACAACCGGCCGCGGGTCTGGCTCGAAGGATTCTACGGCAGCGGATGGGGCACCTCGTCGGGCGACCTGACCGATGCCATCTTCGCCAATTTCGCCCAGGGCCAGAATCTGCTGAGCCTCCACGGCCTCTACTACTCCACGCCCGGAGGCTGGTGGGAATGGGCCCTGCCCTGCAACCACTTTCGCATGCCCTACTGGGCCGAAATGAAACGGCTGCTCGCTTGCACCCAACGGTTGAGCTATCTCCTCTCGCAGGGGTATCACCGCGCCGATGTCGCCGTGCTCTATCCCGTCGAACCGGTCGCCGCCGGCTTCGGAAAGGGCTCCGTCGACTGCGCATTCGAACTGGGACGCCAACTCTACGCTACGGGCATCGACTTCGACTTCATGGACTACGAGTCGCTGGCCCGCGCCGACATCGAACAGGGACGGCTGCAGGTCAGCGGAGAGTCGTTCCGGGTGCTGATCGTCCCGGCCATGGAGGCCATGCGTTCGACCTCCTTCGAAAAGGCGGTGGCGTTTCAGCAGGCGGGAGGTATCGTCATCTGGGTCGACCGCCTTCCCGAGGCGACCGAACGGGGCCGCAACGACGAGCAGATGCGGCGTCTGACGGCCGCTCTGCGAACCATCCCGCAACAGCGCGTGGTCGAGACGGTATCGCATGCCGTGACGCGGGATTTCGCCATCGTGCAGGGGGCTGTCGACCACCCGTACGTCCTTCATCGCAAGGCCGGCTGGCGGGATCTCTATGCCGTCTACAACGTCGGCCGCAGGGCAATCTGCTATTTCCGCTGCCGGGGCGGGGCGGAGCTGTGGGACCCTGGACGGGAGCGGTGAAAACGCTGCCCGTCCTTCGAACCGATGCCGAGGGTTCGTATATCCGCATGCCGCTGGAAAAGACCGAAATGCAACTGATCGTCTTCGACCCGAAGAAACCATCCGCATTCGAGACCCCGGGGCAGGCGGTGGAGGATGCTCTCGTAGAGCGACCGATAGCGGGGGCGTGGGAGACCGAACTGATTCCCGTGCTGGACAATCGCTGGGGGGGGGATTTTCACTGGCCGGCGACCCCGACCCGCATCGGAGCCGAAATCCGCCGCATGGAGTATGCCGTCCGGGTGGCCGACGACTGGAAAAGCTCGCGGTCGCCAAGCCCCGACTGGACCCCTCAAAGTCTCGGATTCGGCGACTACATGGTGCAGCTCGAGGCGCTGGCCCAACCCGTCGACGAGTCCGATCTACTGCTCCACCCCGAACGCCTGCCGTGGAAACCCTATGCATTCTCGTGGCGCTGGGGGGTGGAGAACGATTACGGCCATCAGGGCTATCACGGTCTGAAGGCGGAGATGTATGCCGAGTTCATCCGGCTGGGGCGCCTGAAGGAGGAGCCGACCCAACTCAGTCGGGTGGAGGATCCGCGCGGGAAGCACTACTATCTGCTGACGGATGTCATCGCACCGCGCAACGACCGTTACGAGGTGCTGTGCGGCAGCCGCCGTCCGACCGAGGTCTGGATCAACGGGCAACGGGTACAGCTGCCCGAAACGGGGAATTCCATCCCGCTCAGGGCCGGACGCAACCGCGTGATTCTGCACTATGATGGAGCCGTCACGACCTACGTCCTGTTCCGCGATCCGGAACGCGCGGGCCAGTTCGTCGAGGAGACGCTGGCCGAGAGGCCGCTCTCCATGCCCTGGAACGGCGATCTTTCCCTGCTGCCGTATTGCGCTCCGACCCACTCGCCCAGACAATATTACCGCTTTGTCTCGGCTCCGGGGGTCGAGGGCCTCTCGTTTTCGGCCTACACTCCCCGGGTGAAGGTCTGGTTCGATGGCAAACAGGCCCGTGTCGAACGGGGTGCCGTCCGTGACGACGGCCTGACGGCCTTCGAGGTCCGGATGAAGGGCCGGCGGACAAAGGCTCCCGTACTGGTAACCATGGAGTTGGAGAGCAATCGTCCGGGCGGCACCGTCTTCCCGGAACCGATTCGGCAGCAGTGCGGACCGGGCGAAATGGAGCCAGGAGACTGGAGCCGTCAACTCGGCCTACGGTGTTATTCGGGCGGAATGTGGTATAGAAAACAGATCCGACTCGATGCCGAGGAGTGTGCCCGGGCCGAGGTTATCGACCTGCGACGGGTCGTATCGACGGCCGAACTCTTCGTCAACGGCACCTCGGCCGGCGTACGGATGGCTGCTCCCTGGCGGTTCGACGTGGCGGGATTGCTGCACCCGGGGGAGAACCGGCTCGAAATCCGGGTCTACAACACGGCGGCCCCCCACTACGTTTCGATACCGACGCTCTATCGCGGGGAGACAACCTCCGGACTGCTCGAAGAGCCCGTTCTGCTGTTGCGTCCGTGATCTCCATGCCAGAGTGCTGATCGCCAGGCGGGCGCAGCGTGACGGGAATGGATCGCAAAGCGGACCAGCGGACCAGTCACTGCGACAGGACCGCCTCGGAGGCCCTCAGGTACCGGCTACTCCGGAAGAAAGTCCTCGGGCTGAAGGTCGAAGGTCCAAAAATAAATAAGTATAGCCCTCCGGATGATGGAAGTGCCAGGAGGACTCCTTGTAGAACCGATCCCCCGAAGCCTCGGACTCGATGAGCGGCCAGGACTTCAGCAATTTGCCCGCTTCGGACGAAACCTCCACGTGAAGATAGTTGTTTTCATGGTAGCTATCGTTATTATAAAGCATATCAAATCTAAAATCGCACCTTATATCTACACCATAGAAAAACAACTCTACGGAATCACCTTGGTCCAACAACATATTGATAGGTTCTGTTCCGTCATTTGAAGAACATCGAACACATACTGGTTCCGATGTCACGTTTTTAATATACCAATAGCAATCATTATAAGGTTGCGTCGTCCTGAAGATTTCAAGAAGATTGCACGATGCCAGACCCATGGCGACAAGTGCGAGCGAAAACCATCTGTTCATACGGGGCAGGATTAGATTCAATAGTTCAGGAATTCGAAAAGCAGGCAACCGCCGAGACCCGTCAGAAAACCAACCCGACAGGCCGATCCGGTCAGGACATGTGCGCGAGGAACAGCTCCCGATCCGGCACCTCCGACTTCGCGATCCTGGTCTTGAGCCGCGACTTGCGCGTATAGATGTTCGAGACCGAATCCCTGACGATCACACTGATGATCTGCGCCGAAAACCCGGCATAAATATAACACAGCAGATCGATATCCGCCGGCTTGAACTGCGGGATCTGCTCGCGCAATTTCACCAGAATGTCCTCGTTAAGCGCATTGACCGTGCGCTCGAGTTCACGTCGGGTTGCAGTGTCACGGGAAAGATTGTCGAAAAATTGTTTGACCTGACGATATATCGATTCCTGCTGTGCTTTGGTTGTTGGCTTCTCGTAAAAGATTCTCCCAAATCGGTCAAGACGCTCCATCTGGGCGGAAATCGACTCCCTGAGGCGGTTCTCGACGTGTTGCGCCGAGGCCAAGCGTGCGGCAATCCGTTGCTTCGAGTCGCGGAGTTGATCCAGCGCCGCCAGGTAACGCTCGAGTTGCGCCTGTTTGCGCCTCATCCGCTGCCGGTAGAGATGGATCAGAAAGGCTGCGGCAACCACAACCAGCACGCCGATCAGCAGCTCCACCCCACTGCGGACCTTCAGCCGGTAGGCCGCAAAGGCACTCTGCTCGCGATAGAATTTTCCCTCGGCCACGGCGGCCGACTGGGCAACCGCCTCGCGCGAAATCGAATCGCTCAACGCCATGTATCTATCGACCCATTCGGCCGCCTCCGCCTCGTTCCCGGCCGCCATCTCCAACCGGAAAGCGTGGTAGGCCGCCATCGCTTCGTCGCGCGGATCCGCATGGAAAGCCGCGGCGCGTTCGAGGTAATACCGGGCCCGGTCGATCTGCCCCTGACGGTAGGAGGATTCGCATAAAAGCAGATACTCGAGATGGGTCAGATTGTCCGGAGCGAGCTGCTCCATGCGACGAATCGCCCGCCCGGCCCGCTCGAAGTCATCCCGGCGAAGATAGATCGATGCCAGATTCCCCAGGCAGGCCGATGCCGTATCCACGTCATCGAGAGCCAATGCGACATCGAGAGCCTCCGCATAAAGGCGCTCAGCCTGTTCGTTATCGCCCAGACTCGACCAGGCGTTCGCCATATTCAGCAGAGCACCGTTGCGATTCTGCACCCGGCCCAATTCGTCCCAGAGGGCGTATGCCTCACGATAGCTGTCGAGCATCCGTCGGAAGTTCATCTGTGCCGAATGGATCTCCCCGAGCCGGCAGCAGACCAGTGCCGCAAGGTATCCGTAATCCGTCCTTTCGGCCCTCTCCCGGGCCGTAAGATAACAGGGAATCGCCTGCGCAAACTCCCCGGCATTCTGGTACACGCGGCCGCGGTAGTAGTCGATCACGGCTCGCAGCGAGTCGGAGCAGGGGCGGGTCGCGTAATAACGGTCGGCCGTCGCAATCAGGGTGTCCCGATCGACATCCACGTAGTTCTTGTCGAGGGCCGCCGAATAGACCAGTGCATACCCGGCCCGCGTTCGGCGCCGTGAGATCCGTCCGGGATCAATCGATTCGATCAACCGCAGGGCACTGTCGGGACGGCTGCGCAACAGCCCGGCCGCTTCGGCGACAACCGCTTCGATACGGCGGTTCTCCCCGCCGCCACAGCCCGCCAGCAGCAAGACGATTCCGATGAAAATAAGACGATGCATGGTATGCAAATCCGCTTTCACGAATATACGAAAAAAATTCATAACGATCGATTCCCGGAAGGTGGAGTGTATGAAACAACCTTCCGGAAAGCCCCGAGCGCCACGCCACGTTGAGCGTGAAGGTGTGGCGTCGGCCCCGCGCAGACGGATCTGCGTCAGCGTCGAACGGCGCGAGCCGCAGACCGGGGAGCGTCACCTGCGGTTCAGGAGTAAGCCCGTTGGAATCATAATCGACGTCCATACAGGCCGTGAGAAATGGCAGACACCCCAGAAATAAATACGCGGGGGTGGACAATCGACATAATCGGATCATCGGACCAGCATCCGTTGCATGGGAGCAATTTGAGGAGCAATCGGTGCAAATGACTATTTGATTTTAATCACCAGCTTGTCTTCCTTGCGATACTCCGGCTTGCAAACATCCCTATAACCGTAATCCAGGCGTAAAACAATCCTCTTCCCGGACGCGCTGCTGCGAATGACAACCCGAAAAGGGATCTTCGTCTCATCCCGGCTATGGAATGCCAATTCAGACCCCTCCAATTTGAAATCCGTAGCTGGAACAGCCGTTGTCTCCTCTTCAACAAGAATCCGTACCGTCTGTTTCGGATACACCTCTGCCGCAAACGGACTCCGGCATACCAACAGGTTCAAGTGCGCGGGAGCCTTCTCCGTCAGGCTGGTGGTTGCCGAGACATAACCCGGACCCGGCTCCCCGGAGAGAAAATACATCATATCGCCATAAACGGTAATATAAGCCTCATCTTTACACGATGTAGCAAACAACATCAAGGCTAATGCGCAGAATAGTTTTTTCATACTACAAAATGTATAAGGATATCGGGACGAATGTCCTATGCACAAATTAGGAATTGTTCCACTCATGCAGATAATGGCAGCGTCGCCAAAGGCATGCAACAATTGATACCTGTCAAGGCCTATCATCAAGCATCATATCTTCACGATACGAAATGATTCTCGAAAGCCTCCAAATAGGCTTCAGAAGCCGATGATTTCATGGTTTGGATGCAACTTTCGGCTCTTGGAAAAAGCCTTGCCCCATCAATGCATCTGATACGCTCATTTTGGAATAACTCTGAATTCGGAGAGGTATCGGACTCATTGGTCATTTCACCCGTACAGGAACATACGAAAAGCAATCCAGTGAACAAAACAAGGGTAAAAGGCTTCATAAATTTTTTTGGTTGGATAGATATGGACAAAATTACAGACTCTTCAGCCAAACAGAATAAAAAAAGACCACTTTAAATCTTACAATATGAATACGTAAAGCGCTGATTTTCAATATATTATACGACAACACATCCATACAATTCTTTCACACCAGATCAGGAAGCGTAACTTGCTACAAATCAATGATATACATAAAGTACTGATTATCAACACGTAAGGCAATAATAACTACATCACACTCTTACAGTTCGCATGGACTTGGACGGTACTGCCCAATAATAGCATGGCTCTCGACCGAAATAAACATATTGTAAACTTATTGGGTTGGCATTGATATCAATTAACCGACGTATCGTCTTTCGGATGATAGAAACGCCAGGAGGACTCCTTGTAGAACCGATCCCCCGAAGCCTCGGACTCGACGAGCGGCCAGGTCTTCAACAACTCACCCTTATCGGACCAGACAAACAGTCTTTTGCGTTTGGAGGAGATTCAAAGATTGAAGCATAACTCACTTATTTTGAAGCAATGAATACTTGCATTGCGACTACTGTGAGAATTTTGCAGCTCTTTCGGTTGTTATTTTTATGTATATCGGCTGTTTATAGATTTCAAGTGATAGATTTTACAGACGTAGATTTTGCTACCGGAAGCAACTGAATGTCTAACTTTGTCTTTGCCTAACGCACCTTATTTACAAGGAGATTGTTATGATCGTTGAAAATGTACTATTAACCAAAATTTAGTTTTTTTGAGACGAACGTTCCTTCTTTGTTGTTACGGGGCTTCTGCTCAGTTGCCAGAAAGATTCCGGTGGTTCGCCGTCTGTGATGGAATGACTGCACTGGGGCTACAGCGCTTGTGAGACATCTCGTTGGGAGATTAGAGATGGAAATATCGTGCAAGTTATAACGGCCCGAAAAAGACTGGAAATTGGAATCTGCATAGTTCTGCCAACAAGTCGATTTGTTATGCAACCATACATAACATATGGGCTATACGAATGGACTGAAAAGGCCGACCAAGAGGCATGCAGATAAAACGAAAATGTATCTATCATTCGGCAACACATATGCGGAGCTGTCAAATGCGACAATCAGTGGCGCACTTGTGCAATTTAAACAGAATAAGTATATTCCAAGCGTTTATTACTTTTCAACTATGAAAAAGTTATTCTTTGTATTTGCTCTGCTATTGCCCTGCTCCATGCCGGGTAATGCTCAAACCCGCCAACTCGAGGTTACAGAGCGTCAGGTGGGTCGATTCGAGGGTGAAATCGGCGGCGGCATCTCTTTCGGAGCCGCCCGGCTCAATTTCGACAACAATAAACTCGGCGCAACTTTTTACGCTGAAGCACGATATAATATGCAGCGTGTTCCGCTGGATGTCGGCGTGCAGGTCGGAGGGACGATTTTCCACCGGGAGTCGATCAATGCCGGACAACTGAAATTCAGGACCTGGAATGTGACGGCTGTGACGGATTACAATCTTCGGCGTTACGGGAAAATTTCATTCTTCGCGGGTATCGGCCTGGGGTATGCCTTTTTGGATAATTCGGCGCCGATCACCTTGGATGACTCACAGCCCAACTGGGGCGGATTCTCGACGGGAAACAAGACGGGATCTCTTTGTCTCATGCCGCGTATTGGCGTAGAGTTGCTCCACCACCTTCGTGTGACTCTCGATTACAAGTTACAAGAGAAAGCGAATCGCCATTTCGGGCTCTCGCTCGGCGTGGTTTTCGGTGGGGGGCGTAGAGTATCACAAAGATAACTCTTCGAAAGATGTCGGGAAATACCGGCCTCTTTCCCTGTCAATCAGACAGGCTAGCGGTGGCATTTCTTTGCCGCCGTTTTTCCTGTCCTTCATTCAGAAATGGGCTTGGCTCTATAAACCTTGATTCTCAACATGATCTCCGCGGCAACACACAATCAGAAGGTGGATCAGCGGCATGTGCGGGTATATGAAACTGAGGGCAGGATCGGGAGCGTAACCTCCAGCCGGTAGCTGCGGCGTCAGCGTCAGATCGGGTTTGCGGTAGCTGTAATCGTAATGGAACGTTTGCGGCTTCCCCCGGGGAGGCTCTTGCGTGAGGGTGCACTCCGTGTCGGACAGGAATCTCAGGACTTTAATACCCTCTTCGCCATTCATCGTCCACTCACGGCCTGCCAGGCGTTTGGGGATCGAGATCGTACGCTCCTTGGAGCAGCTCGCCGCGAAGAGAACGCAGACGGTGAATGCGAGCGATTTCACGGTCCGGAGCCGGATAGACAAACAATGTTGGAACATAAAATACGCTTGATAAAGGTATAAATCCGCAAAAATCAATCCCCCAGACAGGCAATATTCAAAGTCACTTCGCCTCAACGCCTGTCCCATCCGAATCAATTTTCAAACCCTCTTGTGTGACGGATACCTGTTTGTAGTTCAAAACAAAAGTAGAGAAATCCCTTTTCAGATGCTGACATTCAACCTCCAAATCTAACATATCAGCTCCTATCCCACTGTTAAACACCAATTTAAGAACACCCCCCGCTTTCCAACATGAGCCTAATGGTCCTGATTCCGGGTCCGAAAACAAAGAGCCCGGCCGCATTGTCGACACGGGCTCTCCTGTTGCGAAGCCGTTTCTCTTCACCTTTTGCTATTTGATTCTGAACAATCCGCTGGCGCTGGTCCGTATAGCGGAACAGATTGGATATGGTGAACTGATGCATGTCATATCCGGATTCTACAGGGAATATGCCGGAAAGTATCCGTTGAAATATACGGACTTTATCAATCTGCTCAACGAAAGCCATTCCGGCGTCGGGGGGGCGCCTCAACCGCTTGCTGACCGGAGTCTCTTTGTAGGCCGCCCGACGTTTCCGCTTGCCCGGTCCGCCGGAAAAATGTCTTTCTCCGGAGTGCACGCTGTTGCGTTTGGCCGCCTTGCTTCGTCTTACAAATAGCAAAAAGCATTAATCCGACATGAAAAGAATCGTCCTGCTGCTCCTCTGCATCTGTGCGTATGCTAATTCCTCAAAGGCGGGAAATGTTTCGCACGACGTGGAATTTGCCCGTGCGTACGGCATCATCCGCTATTTCTCGCCCAACCCCTACACGCAGAACTGGTCGGAGAACGACTGGATGAAGGTCTGCGCCCTGCTTGTCCAGCGGGCGGAAAGGCAGCCGCTGGCGGAGGTATTCCGACCGCTCGCCCCTTCGATCTTCATCTCCGCAACGCCTGTCCCGCCCGGTGTCGGAGACGCCACCCCGAACGACAAGGCCCGCTGTTACGTCTACAGCGGTTCGGGACACCTGGACGTTCCTTTTCTGGCCCGGCTGCTCGTGCCCGGACTCGCCGACTACATTCCCTACCACAAGGAGCTGAAGAGCGTGTCGGACCCGCAGGATTCGATCGCAAAACCGGCCGCCGACCGGTACTACAGCTACCGGCTGGCCGAGGGGAAATACCTGCATATCCAGCATGCGCTGCCCGGGAAGGATTTTGACGCCAAAGCAACGAACCGTCTACTGCACGATGCGAAGCGTTACTGGAAGTGCCATCAAAGCGGCGACGAGACGCTGCCCCAAAGGCGACGCTTCATCTTCGGATTGCTCTCGGATCCGTCCGTCCGGATTGCCGATCTGGTGGTTCGCTGGAACATCATCCGCCACTTCTATCCCTATTACGGGGAGGAGCGCCTCAACTGGGACCGGCAGCTGGAGGTCTTCCTGACCGAAACGCGGCAATCGGGAGCAATCGACTCCTATGAGGCCCTCTTTGCCTGGTACGATCGGATCGGCCGGTTTCTCAACCCCGTTCGGGACGGGCATCTCATCGTGCGCAGGGACATGGAGGTTTCCGGAATCCAGTCGACCTATCTGCCCGAATACTTCGCTGACGCGGCATCGCGATTCGTAAACGACACGTTGCTCATCCGCATACCGGCAGACGGCCGACCGGCGTGGCGGCTGGTGCACACCATCGACGGACAGCCGGTCGGCAAGCGGATGCAAGCCTGCCGGGCAACGACCAACGCGGCAACCGATGCGCACCGCGACCGAATGGCTGCCGACAAGCTGTTCTATGCGACGTCGTACGACACGCCATTTATCGTCGAGAGCCGCGATCCGGCAGGAGATATGCACCGCGATACGCTCCGTGCCCGGCTTCCCGAAGTTGCAGTCTACAAACGCGATTATCAGCCAATCCGGAAGTTGTCGGGCGGAGTCCTCTACGTGGACGCCACCGCCCGCGAACTGAACGAAAAGCGCTTTTTAGCTGCCCTGACGCCGGACATTCAGGGGATCTGTTTCGATCTGAGAGGGCTTCCGACCTATCAGTTCGAGGATATTCTGGCCCACCTGATCCCGGGTGATGTCCAGGCCCCGGCAACGGAGATTCCGATCAACTGCTTCCCGTTCCAGGAGGCGGTATCCTGGCGGATCCGCACGGAAACCCTGAAGGCAAAACTTCCGCACGTCACCGTACCGATGACGTTTCTGTGCGACGCCGGAACAGTCAGCTGGGGTGAGACCATCCTGATGATGGTCCGTCGTTACGGACTGGGCAAAATCATCGGCCAAACGACAGCCGGTACGACCGGCGACATGACCCATTTCGATCTGCCGCTGTTTCCGTTCTCCATGACCGGGCTACGCATGCACGACCTCAACGGAGAAGAGCACCACGGCAAGGGCATTGTCCCCGACGTGACGGTTCCGGAGCGTGTCGACGACTACCTGTCGGATTTTGACAGAACGCTTCACACGGCCCTGGAAACGATCCTGACGGCCGGGCGGATCCAGGCTCAGCACGATCTCGCGGTAAAGGCACTTCAGGCCGACTGAAACCGGCGGCGTCTCAAAGCGTGACGGTCAGCGTCAGCAGCAGTTCCCGCCCGCGCAACCGGTAGTGATAGCGGTAGGTGTTGATCGAACGGTAGATCGAATAGCTGTACGAATTCTGATTCAACGCATTGCGCAGGCTCAGCTGGAGCCTCAGGGCCTTGAACCGGCAGGTGATGCCCAGATCCAGCAGGGCCACCGTCTTGCTCAGATCGCGGGCCAGATCCCGCTTCACGATGTCCGTCGAGGCGGACAACATCAGGGGCTCCACCGGTGTGATCTTCAGGGCGACCCGATGCACCTGCGACCAGTAGCTGCTTTGAACGTCCCCGTAGCTCAAGAAGGTCCGGCCGATCTCCCCCGAGTAATCCAGTTCGACGTACCGGCAGGGCTGCGCCGCCAATACGGGCGAGATGCCGACGCTCTGCCAGTCGTACGTCGCCATCAAACCGTTCTGGACGGCCTGCTGCCGGCTCCACAGATACTGCCCGCTCAGCGAAACCTTCGTCTTGACGGACTCGAGGTATTTGGTGACAGCGAGCTGCGCCGTCGCACGATGGGTGTTGTTGGGCATGGAGAGGCTGGCCGACTGAATCAGGTCCGACGACACGGCCTGCGACGAGAGCACGTTGCGATGTTCCCGGCGGTAGGTGACGTCGGCCCGCACGAACCACATCTCCAACGGAATCTTATAGTCGTAGTGCAGGTTTGCCTGCAACGACCGCGTATCGTGCAAAATGCCGGAGCCAAGCTGCCGGGTCGTATGGTCGGTCTGCACCGGCGAGGTCAGGAAGTCCAGCACGTCGCCAAGGTCCCGCGTAAGGGCCACCCGCGTCCGGAGGACCGAACGGCTACTGACATCGTAGTTGAAATAGAGCTCCGGGCAGACGGAAAAGAGGTGAAAACCGCGGCTGGCAGAGAGGATGCGGTCGCGGATGGAGAGGCCGTCCAGCCGCACGGGGATGGCGGCCCGAAAGACATACGTGCGTTTCGGATGCGTGTATTCATACCTCGGGGCAAAGGCGACGCTCCATCGGCCGCCGCGCACGTCGTTCCGGCTCTCCGCGGCATCCGGATCCGTCCGCAGATCGGTCCGGATCCAGTCGGCCGAGTAGTTCAGCGAGAGCGGAAAATAGAGGCGCGACGTCCCGATATCGCGAATCGCCAAGACAGTATGCTCCGTCCGGAGACTCAGACCGCCGGCCTGTTGACGAAGGTCCTCCCCGTCGCCGGTGACGGCAAGTTCGGCTGCGGGCGTGTGGCAGACCAGAAGATCCGACGTGACGCTCCAGCGCAGCCGCTCCCGACGCCAGCTCGATGAGAAACGGTTCCCCACACGGTAGTCCCGCATGGACTGCTGCTGCACGAGGGACTGTCCGTTTTCGATTGTCGGCAACCGGTTGTCCAGAAACGTCGCCCGGCCAAACAGCCGGTTTTCAAGATAGCTTTCCGCCGCATTGTTCCTGTAGACGATCGAGAAACCGGGCGCATGTTCGGTCGACTGCGAGCGGATCTCCTGATCGATGACGATATCCTCCTCCCCGTCATAAAAGAGGCGCCGGATGTCATAATCGTACCGGCTGCGGGAATAGCCGTAGTCGACCGCTCCGCGCAAGGTGGCCGTCTCGCCGAGTTTCCGGATGAAATGCAGCGAAACCTGCCGTTCGGAGGGGGATTCGTATCGGTCCCGCTCCACCGGAGGGGCCGACGCCGAGAGATTCCCCATCAGTTTCTCGGCCGCGGACTCCCCGTCGGTGTCGCCGAAAAGGGAGGCCGTCTCTTCGGATGCAAAGGAGCGGATGTTGCCGATCTTCAGCGTGGCGATGGTCTGGAACCCCGGTTTGAAAAGCATGCCCGCCCCGCTGGCGCCATACAGCCAGCCATCGCCGTAGCCGACGGCACCTTTGCAGGTCCCAAAGGGTTTGAGACGTGCGCGGGGGCTCATGCGGATGTTGAGGGCCACGTCATCGGAGAAGATATCCCGATTCATGCGGACGGGCTGGTGATTGTCCAGCACCTGCACCGAATTGACATACGCGGCCGGAATGTTCGCGGTCGCCAGGTTGTACTTCCCGCCCAGCAGGTCCAGCCCGTCGATGTAAAAGTTCGAGATCTCCCGGCCCTGATAGCGGATGCGGCCCGAGGGCTCGACGTCGATCCCCGGAAGCCGCTTCAGGGCGTCCCCCAGCGTATAGTCACCCGGAGCGGCATACGACGGGAGATGGTACGACAGCGTATCGCCGCGCTGGTAGATGGCCGGGGCCCTGATGACGACCTCCTTCAGCGCCGTCGGCTTCTCCCGCATCGTGAGGCGGCACGTCTGGGAGCGGTTCAGGATCTCCCGTTCGACGGGCTCGCAGCCCATCGATTCGGCAATCAGCCGGACGGTTCGGGCCTCCGTGCGGAAGGAGATCTGGAAATGGCCCCCGCTGGAGATGGCATAGGCCAGGACGGTGCTGTCGGCGCAGACCCGAACGATCGCACCGTCGATGCCCCTGCCGGAGGCATCTTCAAGCTGCCCCTCCACCCGGGTCTGGGGACAAGCAACGCCTGCCAGAAAGAGAAACATGAGCGTAAGAAACAAACGCATGGCCGGTCGCATCATGACACAGAATCAGTCACCTCACTCCAGCTCCAGAGGGGTGTAGCCGTTCGGACGGAGCCGCAGCTGCACCCCGTTGACCAGAATCGTGTTCGAGCCGTCGCCGCCCTTCTGCACCACCACGTCACTGATCGATTCCAGCGGGATGTTCCCCATGGGATCGGCCTCGAAGCGGTTCTTGCTCCGGATAAACCGCCCGCGCTCGACGGTCACCGGATGGGGCACGTCCGGCAACACGATCGGCAGGGTGCCCTTCCGGAAGGTGATGGCCTCAAAGCAGTGGATCTGCTCCGTATCGCAGGCCCGCATCACCAGTCCCGGCAGCCCGCCGAATTTCCAGGGCCCGAAGCTTGCCGGGATCTCCGGAGCGTACCATACGACCCATTTCCGGCCTCCGTATTCGCCCGTCGCCCGCTTGCAGAGGTACCCGCAGACGGTGGCCGTCTCCGCGTCCAGAGTCCAACGGATCGGATGGAGCTTTTCCCGATACACATAATGGTCGGGCGGTATGACGCTGTAGACGGTGATCTCCCCCTGCGGGTAGTTCTGCAGGACGGTCTGGTCGAAATAGAGGCTGTTCTTCGCCACCCGCATCCGGTACTTTCTCAGCTCGTCGTCCGACGCGTCGGGGCTGGCAGCGACGGAATCGGCCTGGAAGGCCGTGTAATCCATGAAGCACGAGCCGTCGCGCCCGATCTGCAGGATCGTCGTTGTGGTCTCCGTAACGGAGGTCGGATGGGTCACCCGGTACTCGTACAGGCACTCAAACTCGGCCGTCGACAAGGCGGCCCCCGGCTCGCGGGTCTGCGCAACGGCGCCCAGGGCCGTCTGCACCATCCAGAAAATCAAAAGCATTCGTTTCATATCAAACAGTTTTTCAGGGTCTCTGCCCGGTTCTTGATGGTGCAAAGGTACCGGCCGCCGGGCAGACCCGGAAAAAGAACCATTACTCGATGCTTAGCGAATTATTACTGAATTATTACGGCCTGCCGATATTCCCCCCGGGACGCGCCCCTTTCCGGACAATTTGCCCTATCTTTGTACCATGGAGAAGCGGATCCAGATACTGAACTGCCTGACGGTCATCGTCATCCTGCTGTTTGCCGTCGTGCAGGGCGACTGGCTCTATTCGCGATATGAATACACGGTGCAAACCTGTGCGGACTCGCTCTACAAGCGGGTCGCGGCATCGGTCGATCAATACGACACGATGCGCCAGAGTGCGGTCAACCACGATACGGCCGTCGAGTATACGACCCGACGCTTCACAAGAGACGGCGTCGAGATGTTTCTGTTCGACATCTACACGGCCGACCTGCGCCACTCCCTGGCGGCCGATTCCGTGTCGGCCGATCTGCTCTCCCGCATCTATGAAAAGCAACACCCCGAGTGGCTCAACCGGGAGGTGATGGTGGTCGTCGTCGACCGGGAGCGAAAGGAGTCGGAGGTGCTCGATGCCATCGAACGCAGCTGTCTCGACCGGCGGATCCCCTTTTCAACCGGGCAACTCGACTCGATCATGCGGTCGAACCGCATCAGCCCCGATACCGTCTTCACCGAAACGGCCGATTCGATCGTCTGGGAACCCTCCCGCACGGAGGTCGGGTCGCTGTTCCGGCCCGCACTCTCCATCACCTTCCCCTACGACATCCTGGGCAGGAAGCTGGCACGCATCGACTGCCGGATCACGCTGCCGGAGATCCTCGGCGAGTTGTCGGACGTCCTGCTGGTTTCGCTGGTTTTGTCCTCGCTGCTGATCTTCTGCCTCGTCGCGCAGATCGCCACCATCCGCAAACAGCGCAAAACGGAGCAGCTCCGCTCCGACTTCATCCACACGATGATCCACGAACTGAAACGGCCGATCGCCACGCTCAAGATGTGCGTCTCCTACCTCGGCAACGAACGGCTGATGCAAGACCCCGCAAGCCGGAAGATCGTCGCCACGGATTCCCACACGGCACTGGACAGCCTCTCCGCCCTCTTCTCCAAGCTGAGGGACCTGACGTTCAGCAACGCCGCCGAGATCCCGCTCAACCTCTCCGCCTTCAGCCTGCGCGAGCTGCTCGCGAGTTGCATCCACAAGCTGAACGTGCCGGGCGGCAGGGAGGTCCACGTCACGATCCTGCCCGACGACGACCTCCTCCTAACGGCCGACCGGATGCACCTGATGAACATGATCGACAACCTGCTGGAGAATGCCGTCAAATACTCCCACGAACGGGTCGACATCGAGATCGATTACCGGAAATGCGACAACGACGGCGTCCGTATCTCGGTCCGCGACAACGGATTCGGCATCCCAAAGTCCGAAATCGGACACATTTTCGAGAAGTTCTACCGCGGAAGGATCGGCCGCAACCGGGAGATCGCGGGTATGGGACTCGGGCTGGCCTATGTCCGCATGCTCGCCGAGGCGCATCGGGGAACGGTACGCATCGAGAGCGAATGGAACCACGGAAGTACGTTTATCATCGAGTTGCCGCAATGAACAAAAAGGGGATCCAGATCCTGCTGGCCGACGACGACCGGCAGAATTCACTGCTTCTGAAACGCTTTCTGGAGGTCGAGGGCTATACGGTCACCTATGCTCCGGACGGGATGGCGGCCTGGGAGATCTACCGTCGGCAGCACCCCGACCTGATCCTGCTGGATGTGAACATGCCCGGGATGAACGGTTTCGAACTCGCGCAGAAGATCCGCGAAACGGACAACGAGGTCTTTCTGTTCTTCCTGACCGACCGCACGGAAAAGGCCGACCGTCTGAAGGGTTTCCATCTGAAGGGCAATGACTACATCCCCAAACCGTTCTATCCCGAGGAGCTGACGGCACGGATCGACGAACGGTTCGAAAACCGGAAAGTCGCGATTCAGGGTCGTTACGTGATCGGGAAGACACGGTTCGACAGCCGGAATTCGACCGTCACCTTCGACGGGATCACGCGGAATCTGTCGGCCCGGCAGACCGATATTCTGGTCCTGCTGGCGCAGAACGTCGGGGTGCTGGTGTCCCGCGACGAAATCCTGGAGCCTGTGTGGGGCGACAGCAATTACGCCAATTCGATGTCCCTCAACGTGCAGATCACTTATTTGCGCCACCTCCTTGCGCCGGATGCCTCCATCCGGATCGTCTCGGTCAAGAAAAAGGGATATATCCTTCAGGTCCAATAAGGCGACGAGGGCCGCAAGAGGGGGGGAGAGAGGAAGTGCGCATGACGGCTCTCCGAAGAGCCGAACCTTCATCCGGAGCCCTTTCAGGGCGCGGTCGCAGAAGATCTTCATCCCCCGCCGGGAAAATATCCTCGCATTAGGCAATCCGCCGTTTTTTCGCTATCTTTGTGGAAATAGCAGAAGTTCGTCTGATCCGTACGACCCGCCTTGCGATGCCGTTGCCGGATCGAAGACGGAACCTGGCGAACAACACTCCATCCCTAATGTCTGGTCCTATGAATCCGCGAATCCTTCGCAACGTGCTGCTGACGCTGCTGTGCGTCGTGGCCGTCTCTTCGGCCCGCGCCGCCTCAACCGTCCGGGGGCGCATCTATCTCAAGAACGGACGCGTCATCGAATGCGGCGAAAAAGACCGCATCCGCCTGCCCAAACACGCGCAGGATGTCAAGCTGCTGCGACGTGCTTTCTACAAGGACAAGAGCAAGGAGGTCTACCGCTACGAGGAGATCGACTCGATCGTCTGCTGGCACGCCACGGCCCCCGAACATCCCCAGAAGTTTATCCCCGCAGGGAAAGTCGGCTGGCTGTGGGTCTATTTTGAGACGCCGCACATCTGTGTCGGCATCTTCGCCCAGAAGGGATACGGCGTCGATTCGAACGGCGGCATCGAGGTGCTGGTCAAGTACCGCTCGCTGAGCCGTTCGCGCACGGCCTACTACCTGCGCAAGGCGGGCGAAGAGGAGTTCTACGATGCCGGTTCGGCCAGCCGCCGCGGCAAGGACCGCTTCCGCGAATCGGTGGCCGCCTACGTGGCCGATGATCCCGAACTGGCCACGGAGATCCTCCAGACGGAGAGCTCCGACCGCAGCCGCACCATTCTGATGCTCGAAGCCTACAACCCCGAAAAGTAAAACGACTTAAAACCCAACCTTATGAAAAAGATTTTCCGCTATGCGCTGGCCGCATTGGCCGTCGTCGGTCTCGCTGCTCATGCCGAGGCCAAATCGCCCGAAGATGCCGAGTCGGACCACGTGATCGTCACCCTCCGGTCGGGCGAGAAGGTCGACTGCTATGTCCACAGAGGCTGGCACGCCGAGAATTCGCATTTCAAGAAGGAGAACTACTCGTTCAAGGTCACCCGCACGCCCGACGACAAGGAGCCCGTCGAATATACGGCCGATGATGTCCTGAGCATCGACTACGTGGAGACCACCGTGGACCATCCCGACGGCGTGCGCTGGGAGTCGCACCCGCTTGCCAAGCCCAACTTCGCCAGCCGTTACCACACCATGCAGCTGCTCTTCTGCGTCGACAAGGTGGGCAAGAATGCCACGACCTACTGGTGGAAAATCTGGGTCGCATCGGGACTCAACGGCATGGGCCGCTCGCTCCAGACCAACTTCGGCGTCCGTTTCCACAACGATCCCGAGGGGATTGTATATCCCTACATGCTGGTCAATTCGGTGCTGATGAAGGATCGCTACCCAGGTCTGCAGGATTTCTGCAAGAAGTGGTTCAAGGGCCCCGAGGGCAAGGTCCACAAGAAGGAGGCCGAGGAGAACGACGCCTGGATCCTCGACATGTACGATGCCTATCTCGAGCAGATGGGCGACGAGGCGGCCAACCTGCCCCACCCCATTCCCGACAAGAAGGCCGACAAGAAGACCGACAAGGAGTAGCCGTCGGTCGGCACCCGTCCCCGCAACCGGAAGGCCGGAACGGAGAGAACGTGCGGAGAAGACGGACGAAGCAAAGAGAGTACGGAGGCCGGCATCCAGAGACAAACCCGCATAACGATCACCCATATGAACCCGAAAAATATCCTGACAGCCATGGCTCTGCTGATCGGACTCAGCACCTGTGGCGCATTTCCGGCATCGATGCCGGAGCCCCTTCGGGCGGCCGATTCCGCAGAGACGGCTGCAACGGCCGCCCCGGATGACAAGCTCGATGAGCCGTCCGAGACCGACGAGCAGATCCGCGCCCTCCTCGAACGGATCTATCTCGATACGGGCGGCGGGGATCTGCGGTTCAAGAAATCGTGGAGTCTGAAGCGACTCCTCGCCCGATGGGGACCGGCCGTACGATACGAAAACGGGCAGCTCTCGCTGGATCTGAGCTATCACCATCTCGACGGAAAGCTCGATCTGGCGGGATGCACGGCGCTTGTCTCGCTGAAGTGTTCGGGCAATCTCATCCGCGGGATCGACGTCTCGAACTGTCCGCAACTCACGGAGATTCAATGCGACTGGGGCATACTCTCGGAGCTGAACGTCTCCGGGTGCAGCTCCCTGCGCCAGATCTCATGTCTTATCAACTTGCTGACGTCGCTCGATCTCTCGTCGGTGCCCGATCTTGAAACATTGCACCTCTCCTCCAACCGGCTTTCGGCTCTCGACCTCACGGCGTGCCGCAAACTGGTTTCGTTGCGGTGCGCGGAAAATCCGATCACAAAGCTGGTGCTCCCGGACTCGCCGCAACTCGAGGAGGTCAACTGTTCGTTCTGCGACCTGACCCACTTCGCACCGTCCCCGCTGCACGCGCTGCGCGAACTCAACTGTTCGTACAACCAGCTGGAGAGGATCGATCTCTCGGGCTTTCCGTCGCTCGAGGAGCTGGAGATCTCCGAAAACCGCATCCGGACACTGGACCTGTCGCCGTGTCCCTGGCTGCAGGAGCTCAATTGCAATGCAAACCAATTGACGGAGCTCGATCCCTCGGAGTGCCGGCGGCTCTGGGATCTTGACTGTGCAGGCAACCAAATCCAACAGCTCCGGCTACCGCCCGACCTCCAGTCGCTGAACTGTTCGGACAACCGGCTGCAGCAACTCGATCTCCGCGGCTGCACGATGCTGAGCTATCTGGCCTGCCCCCGAAACGGACTGACGAAGCTCGATGTGACGGGACTCGACCGGCTCGCCCAGCTCGACTGCTCGGAAAACCGGCTTTCGACTCTCGACCTCACGGGGTGTTTCGGAATGATCAACCTCGACTGCACCCGGAATGAACTGACCCTCCTGCGGCTGGACGACTGCACGAAAATCTTTAAACTCAACTGTTCGGACAACTGCCTGACGAGGCTCACCCTTCCGAAAGATGTCCGCAGGCTGTTCCAACTGCGTTGCACGGGGAATCCGCTGTGCATGGAGATTCCCGAGGCGTTCGACCGGCTGCGGATCTTCCAGCACGATGCCCGTTACGAATACCGCACCGAGCCGGATCCCACGACGGGCGAGATGCGTACCGTGGCTACCGACACGGGGCGCGGATGGTGGTATGCGGGAGAACCCGAAAAAGGTGCTCACAAACACTGACAGACGGATCTGAAGGGAGCGGCCATCGCTGAAAACGGCCGCATAAGGGGCTGACGCGGTCAAACGGCAACAGCGGTTCTGGACGCAATGGCCGGCGGAGGGGGGACAACTGCCGGGTGAGTGTCAATGGCCGGCAAGGGGTGTCAATCGACGACGAGGGACATCAATCGCAAGCGAGGGGTGTCAATCGCCGGCTCGGTCAAAGGGCGACTGCCAGTCGGGGCTCAACTGCCGGCCGTACCGTTCCATTCAGCAACGGCCGGTAGCGCCTCCTCACCGAACGCGGCTGGGGAGACCGCACGCAAGAAAAATACGCGCAACGGAAGACAATGCTGCACACGGAACCCCGTTTTTTTGTAAATTGCGGACTCAATCAACGCAATTCATCTCGTATGAAGAAAACCATACTGCTCCTTTTCGGGCTGTTGTGCCTGTGGCATGTCGGTGCGGTTGCACAGACGGACGCCGATCGGGCGTGGATCGAAGCAAACTACCGCAAAACGGAATACCGCATCGCCATGCGTGACGGCATCCACCTGTATACGACCGTCTACGCCCCGCGCGATACGACGGAACGCCATCCGATCCTGCTGACCCGCACCCCCTACTCCTGCCGGCCATACGGCGCGGAATTTTCATCGTCGCTCTGGCGCTCCTATCTGTACGAATACGCCCGCAGAGGCTACATCCTGGTTTTTCAGGACGTGCGGGGACGCTGGATGAGCGAGGGGGAGTTCGTCCAGGTGCGCCCCTACGTCGAGCAGAAACACGATCTGGAATCGATCGACGAGGTGAGCGACGCCTACGACACGATCGACTTTCTGGTGCGCACGCTCCCCGGCAACAATGGCCGCGTGGGCGTCTACGGCAACTCCTATCCCGGCTTCTATGCCCTGATGGCGGGGGCCTGCGGCCATCCCGCCCTGCGCGCCGTCTCGCCGCAGGCCCCCGTCACCGACTGGTTCCTGGGTGACGACCTGCACCACAACGGGGCCCTCTTTCTGCGGGATGCTTTCTCGTTTATCGGCGGCAGCATCGGACGGCCGATGGACAACCCCACCGACCGAAAGATCCGTGTTCCCCGCTACCTGCGTCCCGACGAAAACGAATACGACTTCTACCTCCGCAAGGCGACCGTCGACTCCCTCACGATGATGCTGGGCGATACGGTCCGCTTCTGGCAGGAGATGATGCAGCATCCGGATTACGACGCGTGGTGGAAGGAGCGGTGTTCGGTGCGTGCGATGCACGACCTTCGACCCGCGGTTCTGGTCGTCGGCGGACTTTTCGATGCGGAGGATTGCTACGGTGCACTGACAACCTACGCCACAATCCGGAAGCAGAGCCCCGCAACGGCGTGCCGGCTGGTCCTGGGGCCCTGGGTGCACGGCGGATGGCGCGCGTCGAGCGGAGGCAACCGTCTGGGTGCCATCCGGTTCAGCGAGGAATCCCTGTCCGGCTACTATCAGCAACGGATCGAGATCCCCTTTTTCGACCACTATCTGCGTGACATAGCCTACGAAGAGGTGCCATCAACGGCCTCGATCTTCTTTACGGGGGAGAACCGCTGGCGGACGTTCGAGGCATGGCCGCCGACCGACTCCCGCAGGGAGAATCTCTACCTGCATGCGGACGGCGGGATTTCGACCGTCCGGCCGCAGGAACGGCGGTCGTACAGCAGCTACCGCTCGGATCCCGCCCAACCGGTCCCCTACGACCACCCGATCGGCTCGAAACGGAACAATGCCTACATGATTGCCGACCAGCGGTTTGCCGCCGAACGCGACGATGTTCTGACGTTTGTCTCCCGGCCGCTCGACTCCGACATGACGCTGGCCGGGGCGCTGCGTGCGGTACTCTATGCCTCGATCTCGACGACCGACGTCGATTTCGTCGTCAAGCTCATCGACGTGTGGCCCGACGGATCGGAACATCCGGGATACCAGATGCTTGTGCGGGGCGATATCATGCGGGGCCGCTACCGGGAGAGCTTCTCTGAACCCCGTCCCTTCCGCCCGGGCGAGGTGACCGAGGTGGCCTTCACGCTGCCCGACATCGCCCATACGTTCCGCCGGGGACACCGCATCGCCATCCAGGTGCAAAGCTCGTGGTTCCCGCTGGCAGACCGCAATCCGCAGCAGTTCGTCGATATCTACCACTGTACGGCCAACGATTTCATCCCCAGCGATGTGCGCATCTACCACGATCGCCGGCACCCCTCGCGTTTGGAGGTGACGCTCCTGCCCTGAACAGGGTGCAGGGCTCATAAACGCCCCGGATCGGAGAGCGGGTCGGACGAGCGAATGACGGGATGGCCAGCCAGACAGCGAATGGACTGGCAGACGGCGAATGGCGGGTCGGACGAATGGCGGTCGGACGAATGGCGGTCGGACGAATGGCGGTCGGACGAATGGCGGTCGGACGGAGTCGATACCCGTCGCAGCTACCGCGACCGCTTCCGGAAATCCGAAAGCCCGTATCCGAACGGATAGAACGGCGTCTTGAGCGGCATGCGGCCCGAGGGAAGGATGCGTCCCAGCAACAGGTCGGCAATGGCCTGCCCGGCCTGCTGCCCCGTGTGCCAGGCCAGGACCGCCGCGCCGAACGTGCGGCTCCACGCCAGATCGCGCAAATCGCAGCTCTGCATGACGACAATCGTCTTTGCGGCATAGGGCCGGGCCTGTTCGAGCCAGAAGCGTGACTCAGCGTCGAGATCACCGTCGCTGCCGACACTGACAACAATCTTCGAAGCCTGCCGCATCCGTTCGTCGAGATCGCCCGTGGCCAGCGGCGTACAGGCCAACTGGATATCGGGAGCCTCATCGGCAGCCGCAAAACAGAGCTCAAACCGATAGCAGCGGCCGGCCTCGGCACGCAGCAGAAAATATTGCGGCGAGAGTTGGGCCGGATCGTCGCAGCGCAACACCTCCCGGTCATCGATCCGGAGGCTGTAACGCCCCTGCCCGGCCACCGACAGACGGAGCACTTCTTCGCGCATCGGGCGGTAGACGCCGCTCCAGCGGATCGAGAAGCAGCCGGCCGTCACCCCTTCGACAGGCGGATGCCCGCCCCAGGCATAATCGATGCGGGGTTCGATGCGACGGGCGACGGGCTCACCCTTCCAGGCGTCGTTGTCGAAATACTCGGCCCGCACGCCAGGCAGACGCCCCGCCGCATCGGAAAAGAACGTTCCGGGCAGCGTCAGATCGATATATTCGCGGCCGGCGGGCAGGAGGTCGAACCCCTCGACTTCGCGGAGGGCCTCGCCGAGCGTCGTTTCATCAAAGGAATAGACCGAGGAAGCTCCCTCGCCGGCAGAGTTTTGCCAGAGACGGTTGCCCAGCACGAGGATCGTCCCGCGCCCCGCACGCAGGGGCAGCAGCCGCTTTTCGTTGCGCAGCAGCACCAGACTCCGGCGGGCAGCCTCGAGCGCCACGGCACGCGATTCGGCCCGATTCTCCGGGATCGAGAGGTCGGGCTTCGATGCACCTTCGAGGCCAAAACGGCGGCGGATCAGCAACTGCCGGCGAACCCGGTCATCGATCACCGCGGGGACTATTTTGCCCGAATCGACCAACGGTCCGAGTTTCGACGCACAGAACCATTCGCCCCGGGGCAGATCGACATCCATGCCGCCCCGGAACGAAGCCCGCGTATCGCGGATCTCGCCCGGTTCGGCGAGCAGCAGCCCCTCGAACCCGCACGCACGACGCAGAAAGCCCTCGTTCGTCAGCGAATCCTCGACGGCCCGCACCCCGTTCCGTTCGCCCCGCAGCATCAAGCCGCCCAGCACGTGGCCGGCCGTCACCCGCCGTAGCACCTCGCGCTGATCGTCCGTGGGTGTCGCGTCCGAGAGGCGGAGACGGCCGATCGGCATCACCCCCTCCGAGGCGAGCCCCGCGGCCAGCGCCCGGGCACATGCGGCCACATGATCCGCCTGATCGCCGAAGGTGGCCGAACGGCTCTCCTCGCACGAGGCGTCGTAGAGCGTCACCTCGGGAGCGATGGCAGCCTGGATGCCGCGCGCACGGCCGTCACACGCCAGACTCTCCCCCACACGGCGGATCAACACCGTATCGAAGGTCGCCGCCAGCGCTAGCGGAGCCGGATAACGCGTACTTTTACCATTGGTATGAACCCCCTGCAGGAGGTACTCCAGCTTCAGATCGGGGATTCCGAGCCGTTCGACCCCGCCGAGAAAGAGTTCGTGGGTTCCGCGGTCGTGCGGCCGCCAGCGTCCGCCAAGCAGGCCGCACCGCTCGTCGAACGACATCCGACCGATCAGCGTATCGGCACGACCGCGCTCGAGCCGCCGGATCGTGGCCGGGTCGTCGATCCACTCCTCGTCGACGATCCGCCGCGACGGGTCGATGCGCAGCCGCGAAGGGTCGAGCACCACATGCTTGATGCACGCCCGGTGCCACGTGTAGACGATATGGACCAGTCCGTCGCTGCTCTGGATGACCGACGGATAGGAAAACTCCTCGCCGGGCGAATCCTCCAACACCAGCGCCGCATACCAGTCGCGGCCGTTGTCCGAAAGGGCGACGTTGAGCGGACTGCGCGAGGCGGCCCCGCTGCGCCGGGCCTGGATATGGTTGTAGACCAGCAGGAAACGTCCGTCGCGCAGGGCAACGGCATCGAGTCCCGAATCGTTGTTCGGAAGCCCCGTTGAGCAGGATTCGTCCCACGTCTCGCCGCCGTCGTGCGAGAAGACCGAGACGATCGTCCCGCGCAGATCGATCGACCGGCAGATGGCCTGGAGCGTGCCGTCAGCATGGCGCAGCAGCGAAGGCTGGATGATCTGCACGGCCTGCTTGCGGTTGTTCAGCGGGCCGACCGTCCGCCATCTCCGCACCCCGGGATCGGTGATCTCCAGATAGGAGCGCCAGCCGCCCCGTTCGAGGCTCGAACCGCACAGCAGACGGTCGCCCCAGAGGATCGGTTTGTTCTTGATCGGGCCGAGAATCCCCTCCGGAAGGCGTTCGGGAGCCGACCAGGCATGGCCGCCGTCCGACGAACGGACCAGCCAGCCGCTCCACTCCTGGACGCAGGTGCCGACCTTGTAGAAGAGGAGCAGATCGCCCCCGGGGATCTGGAACAGCACGGGGTTCCAGCAGGCCGTCTTCACCGAATCGACCACACCGTCGGCCACCATCCGCGGCGCCGTCCACCCCTTCGGACCGAGGTGCGACGCCCAGATCGAACAGTCGGCATTGCTTTCGTACTTGCCTCCGAAGAGGGCGATCATCAACTCGCCGCGCGACGTCTCGACGATCGTAGCGGCGTGGCACGACGGGAATTCGGCCCGGTCGTAGACAAATTCCGAACGCACGACACCGACCGTATCGCGCACCGGCGAGATCTCCCCGCCGCGGGCTCCGCTCCAGAGACCCAACAGCAGGATCAGCAAGATTTTCTTCATGGATGGTTTTCTCTCTCTTGGCTCTTTGTTCGGGAGGCTCCGCCCCCTCTCCGCAGAGAAACGGAACGGCGGGCCGCTCCGGGCCGGAAATCCCCGGGGCCGGATCCTTCGCGGAGTCAAAACTCCGCACGGCGAGCACCTTACAAAGATAGCGAAAACAATCCGGCAGCGCAAATCCGCCGACGCCCGTGGCAGCCGTTTTTTACGCGAACGGGCCGCACACCCTTGCGGCATGCGGCCCGTTGCGAAACGGGAAGTTGCGTCAGCGATCCTCCGGCAATTCGATGCGCCGGATCATCCGTGCCGGGACCCCTCCGACGATCGTCCGCGGCTCGACATCGTGCGTCACGACGGCTCCGGCCGCCACCACGGCTCCGTCGCCGATGGTCACCCCCTGCAGGATCGTGGCGTTCGATCCGATCCAGACGTTGCGCCCGACGACGATCGGTGCCGGGATCATCTCGGCCCGCCGGGCGGGATCGAGCAGATGATTCAGCGTGGCGAAAACCACGTTATGTCCGACCAGCGTACCGTCGCCCAGCGTCACGCCTCCGTGGTCCTGGAACTGGCAGCCGGCGTTGATGAAGACGTTGCGCCCGATGTGGATATTCCGCCCGAAGTCGGTGTAGAAGGGCGGGAAGAGGCGGAACGTCTCGTCGACCGGACGGCCGAACAGTTCGCTCATCAACCCGCGCAGCTCCTCCTGCGAATGGTACGAGCCGTTGATGCGGCAGGTGATGCGCCGCGCACGGTCGCTCATCTCGTTCATGAAGGCCCCGATCTCGGGCGTCGCCAGCGGCCGCCGCGCGGCCACATGGGCAAGAAACTCCTCCAGTGTCATACTCCGTACGCCCTATTTCAGATATTTGCGGAAGAAGGCCTCGATCCGGTCGAAGGGGATGATGTCCATCCGGTCGTAGAGATCGACGTGGCTGGCCCCGGGGATGATCACGAGCTGCTTGTTGTCGCCCTTCAGCCGCTTGAAGGCATCCTCGCTGAAGTAGCGCGAATGGGCCTTCTCGCCGTGGATCATCAGCACCGCCGAACGGATCTCGTCGCTGTAGGAGAGCAGCTTCGTATTGAGGAACGAGAGGGCCGACGTGCGGGCCCAGCCTCCGTTGGAGTTGAGCGAACGGGGATGGTAGCCACGCGGGGTCTTGTAGTAGTCGTAGTAGTCGCGGACGAACTGCGGGGCATCCTCCGGCAGCGGATCGACCACCCCGCCGGCCAAGGCATGGCTTCCGGTGCGGGCATCCTCCGTGCGTTGGGCGTTGAGCTGGCGGCGCAACTCGTAGCGGGCGTCGGCATCCATCGCGTCGAAGTAACCGTTGGCCGTCACGCGGCTCATGTCGTACATCGTCGAGGAGACCGTGGCCTTGATGCGCGTGTCGATGGCGGCGGCATTGAGGGCCAGACCGCCCCAGCCGCAGATGCCGATGATCCCCACGCGGTCGGCATCGACATCGTCCCGCAGCACGAGGTAGTCGACCGCCGCCGAGAAGTCCTCGGTATTGATGTCGGGCGAGGCCATGTAGCGGGGTTCGCCCGAGCTTTCGCCCGTGAACGAGGGGTCGAAGGCCACGGCGATGAATCCGCGTTCGGCCATCGTCTGGGCGTAGAGGCCCGACGCCTGCTCCTTGACGGCCCCGAAAGGTCCGCACACGGCCAGGGCCGGGAGTTTGCCCGAAGCCTCCTTCGGTTTGTAGAGATCGCCGGCGAGTGTCGTGCCGAATCGGGTGCGGAAATGGACGCGCTCGACGGTGACCCGGTCGCTCGGCGCAAAGGTCCGGTCATTCTCCTGAGCTTGCACAGTATTCATCATCATAGAGAGAAATGGTAATAATAGTAGGACAAATTTCGGTTTCATACGTCGTGTAGGTTTTCGGCCGGGCTGCGGCGCCCGTCTGTTTAACCGTTACAAAGGTCGGAAAAAACAGCCGGAAAACGGTAGACGGATTCCGGATTTTCCAACCCCGATTCCGGATAACGGCCCGTCCGACGGAAATGTTTTTTTGCCACGCGGCGCAGCGTAACCATTTTTTTTCTATATTTGCCAAACACAAGAGGGGTGCCTGTTGAGAATACTCGAAAAGGCTGAGATCATACCCTATGAACTTGATGCGGGCAACACCGACGAAAGGACTTGTTCATAGACCGTAATTTTCGCACGATATCTCACGGGCTCGTCTCTGCAAATTACGGAATCCTTATGGAAGTAACCATCAATCGCAAACCGGTCGGGGTCGAGGCCCCGATGAGCCTAGCCGAACTGCTCACGCGCGAAGGTATCCCTGCCGAAGGGGTTGCCGTGGCGGTGAACAACCGTGTCGTGCCGCGCGGCGACTGGGCGACGACCCCCGTCGAGGAGGGGATGAAGATCACCGTCATCCGAGCCGTCTGCGGAGGATGATGCAGCTGATCGTCGTGACCGATGCCGCCTTCCGGGAGGGCGAGCAGGAGGTGATCCGCCGGCTGCTGGACGGGGGGATCGAACGCGTCCACCTGCGCAAGCCCGCAGCCACGGAGGCCGAAATGCGGCGGCTCATCGAGTCGCTGCCCGCGGACAGCTACCCGCGGCTGAGCCTCCACGACCACCTGCCGCTGGCCGCGGAGTACGGCCTCGGGGGAGTCCACCTCAACGGCCGCAATCCGGAGGCGCCGGCCGGATTCCGGGGGCTTGTGAGCCGCTCGTGCCACTCGCTCGCGGAGCTGGAGGCGTGCGCCCCGAAGACCGACTACCGCTTTCTGAGCCCGATCTTCGACAGCATCTCGAAGAGCGGCTACCGCGCCGCCTTCGATGAAGCGACGCTGCGCGATGCCGCCGCACGGGGGATCATCGACTGCCGGAGCTTCGCCCTGGGAGGTGTCGAACCGGAGCGGCTGCCGCTGCTGCGCGCGTGGGGTTTCGGCGGCGCGGCGATGCTGGGCTGCATCTGGAGGGATCCCTCGCGCGAAGGGCTGCAAAACACACTGAATGAAATTCAACGATATGCCATGTCCTAACATCATGCTTCAATTCATCACACACCGGAACGACCGCTACGACGAGATCTCGGGCACGCGGGCCGTCCTCGAGGGGGGCTGCCGCTGGGTGCAGCTCCGCATGAAGGAGGCCCCGGACGAGGAGTTCCTGCGCGTGGGCCGCGAGGTGGAACGCCTGTGCCGCCAGTACGGCGCGACGTTCCTCCTGGACGACCGCGTGCATCTGGTCGCGGAGCTCGGCGCCGACGGTGTCCACCTGGGCAAGAACGACATGCCCGTGGATCAGGCCCGCGGTCTGCTGCCGGCCGGAAAGATCGTCGGCGCAACGGCCAACACCTTCGAGGATATCGAACGGGCTGCGGCCGCCGGAGCCGACTACATCGGACTGGGACCGTTCCGCTTCACACAGACCAAACGCAATCTGAGCCCCATCCTCGGCACAGAGGGCTATCGGGCCATCTTCGAACGCTGCCGCGCGGCGGGCATCACGCTGCCGGTGGTGGCCATCGGCGGCATCACGGCCGACGACATCGCCCCGATCCTCGCAACCGGCGCCTCGGGCATCGCCCTCTCGGGAGCCCTGCTCGGCGCCCCGGACCCCACGGAAGAGACTCGCAAAATCGTCAATATTCTAAAACACCTCAATCCATGAACGAATTGGTAATCGGCGGACGGACGTTCCGTTCGCGTCTGTTCGTCGGCACGGGCAAGTTCAGCTCCAACGAGCTGATGTCGCGTGCCATCACCGCCTCGGATACCGAAATGGTCACCGTGGCCATGAAACGGGTCGACATGTCCAATCCGCAGGACGACCTGCTGGCCCACATCCGCCGTCCGGGCGTGCAGCTGCTGCCCAACACCTCGGGCGTACGCAACGCCGAGGAGGCCGTGCTGGCGGCTCAGCTCGCCCGCGAAGCCTTCGGCACGAACTTCATCAAGCTGGAGATCCACCCCGATCCGAAATACCTGCTGCCCGACCCTGTCGAGACGCTGCGCGCCACGGAGGAGCTGGCCCGGATGGGCTTCGTCGTGCTGCCCTACATCCAGGCCGATCCGGTGCTGTGCAAGCGCCTGGAGGAGGCCGGTGCCGCCACGGTGATGCCGCTCGCCGCACCGATCGGCACCAACAAGGGGCTCGTCACGCGCGAACTGCTCGAGATCATCATCGAACAGAGCAACGTCCCCGTGGTGGTCGATGCCGGACTGGGCGCCCCGTCGCACGCCGCTGCCGCCATGGAGCTGGGTGCCGACGCCGTGCTGGTCAATACGGCCATTGCCGTTGCGGGCGATCCCGAACGCATGGCCCGCGCCTTCGCCCGTGCCGTCGAGGCCGGCCGCGAAGCCTATGAATCGGGGCTCGGCGCCCAGTCGCGCCATGCCGAAGCAAGCAGCCCGCTGACCTCGTTCCTCGACTAAAACACGACGCAAGATGTTTTCCGAGGAATTAGCCAAATACGACTGGGAGGAGACCACCGCACGGATCCTCTCGAAAACGCCGGCCGACGTCGAACGGGCCCTCGCGAAGGAGTACCCGACGCTCGACGACTTCATGGCGCTCATCTCGCCGGCCGCGGCGGCCTATCTCGAGCCGATGGCCCGGCTGAGCCGCCGCTACACGCAGGAGCGTTTCGGCAAGACCATCTCGATGTACATCCCGATGTACATCACCAACTCGTGCACCAACTCGTGCATCTACTGCGGCTTCAACCGCCACAACGCCATTCCGCGCGTGATCCTCACGCCGGAGCAGATCGAGGAGGAGTGCCGCGCCATCCGCGAACTCGGCCCGTTCGAGAATCTGCTGCTGGTCACGGGTGAGAACCCGCGCGCCGCCGGCGTCGACTACATCGAACAGGCGCTGCACATCTGCCGCCCGTACTTCAACAACCTGACGATCGAGGTGATGCCCCTTTCGGCCGAGGACTACGAGCGGCTGACCCACTCGGGGCTCAACGGCGTGGTCTGCTTCCAGGAGACCTACAACCGCAAGAACTACAACATCTACCACCCGGCCGGCATGAAGTCGAAGTTCGAGTGGCGCGTCAACGGCTTCGACCGCATGGGCCAGGCCGGCGTCCACAAGATCGGCATGGGCGTGCTGATCGGTCTGGAGGAGTGGCGCACCGACGTCACGATGATGGCGCTGCACCTGCAGTACCTGCGCAAGCACTACTGGAAGACGCGTTACAGCGTCAACTTCCCGCGCATGCGTCCGTCGGAGGGCCACTTCCAGCCCAACGTCGTGATGAGCGACCGCGAACTGGCGCAGCTGACCTTCGCCTTCCGGATCTTCGACCACGACGTCGACATCTCGTTCTCGACACGCGAACGCCCCGAATTCCGCAACCACATCGCCACGCTGGGCGCCACGTCGATGAGCGCCGGCTCGAAGACCGATCCGGGAGGCTACCGCGTCTACCCGACGTCGCTCGAGCAGTTCGTCGTCAGCGACGAGCGCACGCCGGCCCAGGTCGAGGCCGACATCCGCCGCGAAGGCTACGAGGTGGTCTGGAAGGACTGGGATAAAATCTTCGACTGATGGCAGCGGCGGAACGTTACGCCCGGCAGACGATGCTCCGGGAGATCGGCGAGGAGGGACAGCAGCGGCTGGCCGGGGCGTCGGTGCTGGTGGTGGGTGTCGGAGGGCTCGGCTCGCCGGCGGCGCTCTACCTGACGGGGGCCGGCGTGGGCCACATCGGGCTGGCCGACCCCGACGTCGTCTCGGAGAGCAATCTCCAGCGGCAGACGCTCTACACCGAGGCGCAGATCGGACAGCAAAAGAGCCTCGCGGCCCGCGAACGGCTGGCGGCCCTCTCGTCGCACACGCGCTTCACGTGCCATGCGGAGGGGCTCACCGCGGAGAATGCCCGCGAGGTGATCGCGGCGTACGATCTGGTGGTGGACTGCTGCGACAACTTCCCGACGCGCTACCTGATCGACGACACGTGCGCAGCCTGCGGCAAGACGTGGGTCCACGGCTCGATCGGCGAGTTCGTCGGTCAGGTGTCGCTCTTCAACGGCCCGGGGCGCCACCGTTATGCGGAGCTCTACCCCGACCGCGAGGCGCTGTGCGCGCGGCCGCGGGTGGCGGGCGGCGTGCTGGGGGCCGTACCCGGAGTCATCGGGGCCCTGGAGGCGGCCGAGGCCGTGAAGTGGATCGTCGGATTCGGCGAACTGCTCGACGGACGGCTGCTGACGATCGATTTGAAAACCATGCAAACCGAAATCATAACCTTTTAAGAGAGAAAGATGGGAAAAGGATTCGACCAGTATGCATCGGCCTACGATGCCTGGTTTCTCGACAACCGAAATGTACTCTATTCCGAGGTCAATCTGGTAGCCTCGACACTCAAGAATGCCGGGCGTGTGCTCTCGGTGGGCTGCGGGAGCGGCCTCTTCGAGAAGATTCTCCGCGAGGAGTACGGCATCACCGTCACCGACGGCATCGAACCGTCGGCGGGGATGGCCGAGATTGCCCGCAAGCGGGGAATGCACGTCGTGGAGGCGACGGCCGAGGAGGCCGACTTCGGCCGCGAGGCCTATGACACGCTCCTCTTCAACGGCACGCCGAGCTACATCGGCGACCTGCGGAGCGTCGTGCGCAAGGCCTACGATGCACTCCCGGCCGGAGGCCGCATCGTCCTGATCGACGTGCCGAAGGAGAGCTCCTACGGACTGCTCTACAACCTGGCCAAGGCCGTCGGCACGTGGAACCACCCGCTGCTCGAGGGGTGCTATCCGCCGAACCCCTACCCGATCGAATTCGTCGACGTCGCTGCCTGGCGCACGACGGCCGAGAAGGTCGAACTGCTCCGCGAGGCGGGGTTCGTCGATCTGGAGTTCGCACAGACGCTGACCTCGCATCCGGTCTGCTCGAACGACGAGGAGGAGCAGCCCGTGGCGGGTTATGGCAAGGGTGATTACGTGGCCGTGACGGCCTACAAACGCTGACGGAGATGCGACGCTGGAGCGACGAGGCGTGGGAGGCAGCCCTCCCCGTCTACGAGAAGATCCTCGCACATCCGTTCGTCGGGGAGCTGGCCGAAGGGCGGCTCTCGGCGGAGCGTTTCGGCTTCTACATCCGGCAGGACGCCCTCTATCTGGACGGCTATGCACGGCGGCTGGCCCACGTGGCGGCGCGCCTTCCGCGCAAGGAGCAGGCCGAACGCTTCCTGCACTTCGCGCTGGACGGCATCGAGGTCGAACGGGCCCTGCATGCGCAGTTCCTCGGCGGGAACCACCCTTTGCCCGAGGAGATCAGCCCGACGTGTCTGCTCTACACCTCGGTGCTCGACGCCCAGGCGCTGGCCCCCGTGGAGGTCGAGGCGGCAGCCGTACTGCCCTGCTTCGTGGTCTACCAGCGGGTCGGCGAGGCGATCCTTGTCCGGGCGAAGGGCAACGGCCGGCCGGCAGCCGACGGGCAGGCCGCGGGTTCCGCGACAAACGCCACCACCCCGACCGGAGCGGAAGCATACAGGCCTCTTGCCGAAAACCCCTACCGGGCGTGGATCGAGACCTATGCCGATCCGGCCTTTGCCGCCTCGGCGGAGCAGGCCACGGCGATCTGCGACGAACTGGCCGCCTCGACGGGCGAAGAGACCCGCCGGCGGATGACCGAACTTTTCGTGCGCTGCACCCGCATGGAGTGGCTCTTCTGGGACAGCGCCTGGAATCTCGAAACGTGGAAAATATGAGCAACGAAACCATGAAACACTACAAACGCGCGCTGACCATCGCAGGAAGCGATCCGAGCGGCGGTGCCGGCATCCAGGCCGACCTGAAGACCTTCTCGGCCTGCGGATGCTTCGGCACGTCGGCCATCGTGGCCGTCGTCGACGAGAATACGGTCGGCGTCACGGGCGTGCACCCCATTCCGGTGGAGTTCGTCACGGGGCAGATCCGCTCGGTGCTCGACGACATCGGGACCGATGCCGTGAAGATCGGCATGCTCCACTCCTCGGAGCTGATCCGCGCCGTGCGCGACACGCTGGCCCGCTATGCGATCCGCAACGTGGTGCTCGATCCGGTGATGGTGGCCACGTCGGGCGATCCGCTGCTGCAGCAGGAGGCCATCTCGACGCTGCGCGACGAACTGATCCCCACCGTGCGGATCATCACCCCGAACATTCCCGAGGCCGAGTTGCTGCTCGGCCGGAAGATCGACCGGCAGGATTCGCTGCCCGAGGCGGCCCGCGAGCTGTCGCGCAACGGCGGTGGCGTCTCGGTCTTCCTCAAGGCGGGACACCTGCACGACGAGGAGCTCGTCGACATCTTCTACAACGCCGAGGAGGATCGCATCCTGCCGCTGCGTTCGCGCCGGCTGGCGACGCGCAACACCCACGGTACGGGCTGCACCCTCTCGTCGGCGCTGGCAGCCTTCCTGGCCCGAGGCTGCTCGCTCGACGAGGCGGCCACGCAGGCCAAGGAGTACATCGCCGGGGCCATCGAGGCGGGAGCCGCGTATGAAATCGGCCACGGCCACGGACCCGTCCACCACTTCTACCGCTTCTGGGAGTAGCCGGAAAGGTCCGTTGCGAACGGATCTATCGAAAAGGGAGTCGACCCCGCAGGGGACCGGCCCCCTTTTTTGTATCCGGAAGGCCGGCGCAGCGGCGGAAGGATCCGGGAACGGGCGGAATGGTTCCGGGAAGGGCTTGCCGCCCCGCCGTCCCGAAAAAAAATACACCCGGCCAAACTCCCTGACGGCGAGCGGGGCGCATCCGGAAGCGGCAACCCCGCCACGGCTGCGAATTAGTCAAAATTTTGACCATACGCCAAAATGAACTATCTTTGCAGCCGAAAACGAACATCATGACAGACGGAGGCAACGATTTTCGGGAGTTTCAACTACAGATCGTGCGGATGCGCATTGCCTTCCGCCAGTGCCTTCAACGTACACTCAGACGCCAGGGCATCAGCGTCACCTTCGAGATGCTGCAGGTGATGAGCTGCCTGTGGCGCGAGCAGGGCTCGACGCAGCAGATTCTGGCCGAACGAACGGCCCGCAGCAAGGCCAGCCTGAGCAGTCTGATGACGACACTCGAAAAACGCGGCTTCATCGAACGACGGGCGGAACCCTCCGACCGACGCAACAAACGCGTCTACCTCTCCCCCGAGGGAGAACGCTTCTGGCTCCGGATCCTGCCGATCCTCGACGAACTCTACGCCCGTTTCGAGCAGAGCATCGGTCTGGAACGCCTCCGTGTCATGGCTTCGGATCTTAAGCGCATACAAGATGAACTGGAAAGCATATAGAAACCTCCTGCTGCTCACACTCAGCCTGACGGGACTCCGGCCGGCCGCCGCACAAAGCCTCTCCGCCGAGCAGGGCACTCCAGCCACCCCGGATGCCCCCACCGTGCAGAATGCCCCGGCCGTGCAGAACGCCCCGACTACGCAGCAAGCCCCGGCCGCGCAGAGCGATACGCTCTTTCTGCCGGTGTCGCGGCTCTTCGAATTGGGTGTGCAGCAGAGCCTCCGCTTGCAGGCCGATGCCCTGGAGGAGAATGCCGCCCGCATCCGCGAAGAGGAGGCACGTGCCGGCCGGCTGCCCGACCTTTCGGTCGGTCTGCGCGGCGGTTTCGCCGGTCAGCCCGTCATCTTCCGACAGGGACTCCGCGAGCCCTACCGGCCCGATTCGCCCGACTGGTCGCAGAACTACGCCGTCGACTTCTCGCAACCCCTCTACCAGGGCGGGAAGATCCGCCACGCAATCCGCCGGGCCGGTCAGGAACGCACGCTCGCTGCGCTGAAGAGCCAGACCGATGCCGCCGATCTCAAACTGAGCCTGCTCGAGCAGTACATGCAGCTGTTCAGCCTCTACCGCGAGCAGGAGGTCCTCTCGCGCAACATCGAGGAGTCGGAACGCCGCCTGCACGACATCCGCCGCATGAAGGAGGAGGGACTCATCACGAACAACGACGTGCTGCGCAGCGAGATGCAGCTGACCAACGACCGTCTGTCGCTGCAGCAGACCGACAACGATATCGCCCTGGTCTCGCAGCAGCTCGACATTCTGCTGGGGCTGGACGAGGAGCTGCTGATCGCCCCCGATACGACGCTGCTCTACCGCGCCATCTCGATGGAGAGCTACGAACGCTACGTCGAGGAGGCCTGCGAAGAAGACCCGACGATGAAACAGCTGCGCATGCAGACCGAAATGGCCCGCACGGACGTCGATCTGGCCCGCGCGGCGCTGCGTCCCGGGGTGTCGCTCTACGCCTCGAACACACTGGCACGACCGATCGCCCGGACGATGGAGGATCTCTACAACAACACGTGGAACGTCGGGCTGTCGATCTCCGTGCCGCTCTCGGCCCTCTACAAGGGGAGCCACAAGGTGCGCGAAAGCCGCGTGGCGGTGGAGGTGCGCCGCAATGCCGAGGAGCAGGAGATTCAGCGCATCCGCGTGCAGGTCCGCACGGCCTTCCTGCGCCACCGCGAGGCCGTGCAGCAGGTCGAGGCGCTGCAGCTCTCGGCGCGTCAGGCCCAGGAGAACTACCGGATCATGCAGAACCGGTACATGAACCAGCTGGCCATCCTGACCGACCTGCTCGATGCGAACAGTGTGCGGCTCGATGTGGAGCTGCAGCTCACGGCGGCCCGCACGCGGGTGATCTACACCTACTTCCAGCTGCTGCGCGCCGTCGGCCGGCTGTAGCGAGGGGCAACGCAGGCGGCAAAACGGCCGACAGCCAACATCCGGGGCAGATCCCCCCTCTGCAGGGCGGGAAGACCGGTACGAACAGAGCCGCACCCAACCGGATGCGGAGGGACGGATGACGAAACGAAGAACAAACGAAAGAAAAAAAGGTTAGGAAAGAGATGGGAGACTGGAGTAAGAAACGCGACGAACTGCGCAAACAGCGCCACCGCAACATCGTGCTGAATGTCGTCTGCATCGTGCTGGCGGGATCGGGACTGTGGGTGACGGCCGACTATTTCCGGCGTCACATGAACTACGTGGTGACCAACGACGCCTCGATCGACCAATACGTCGCACCGATCAATATCCGCGTGGCGGGCTACATCCGCGAGGTGCGCTTCACCGAACACCAGTTCGTCCACAAGGGCGACACGCTGCTGGTGCTCGACGACCGCGAATACCGTATCCGCGTCAAGGAGGCCGAGGCGGCGCTGCTCGATGCCCACGGCACGCAGGATGTCATCCACTCGGGGATCGAGACCTCGCGCACGAACGTCGCCGTGCAGGATGCCAACATCGCCGAGGCCAAGGCCAAACTCTGGCAGACGGAGCAGGACTTCCAGCGTTTCGAACGGCTGATGCGCGACGAATCGGTGCCGGGCCAGCAGTACGAACAGGCCAAAGCCTCGTACGAAGCGGCCCAGGCCCGCTATCAGGCTCTCGTGGCCCAGAAGGATGCCGCCGTCTCGCAGTACTCCGAGGCCAGCAAGCGTACGGTCAGCGCCGAAGCCAACGTGCTGCGCTGCGAGGCCGACCTCGACATGGCACGGCTCAACCTCAGCTACACGGCCCTGACGGCCCCCTACGACGGCTACATCGGACGCCGTACGCTCGAACCCGGCCAGTTCGTCCAGGCCGGGCAGACGATCTCCTACCTGGTGCGCAACCAGGACAAATACATCACGGCCAACTACAAGGAGACGCAGATCGCCCACATCTTCATCGGACAGGAGGTGATCGTCAAGGTCGACGCCTTCCCCGGCCGGACGTTCCGCGGCCGCGTCACGGCCATCTCCGAAGCCACCGGGTCGAAATACTCGCTCGTCCCGACCGACAACTCGGCCGGCAACTTCGTCAAGGTGCAGCAGCGCATCCCGGTGCGCATCGACCTGGTCGACATCTCGCAGGAGGAGATGAGCCTGCTGCGCGCCGGCATGATGGTTGAAACCGAAGCCGTGCGCCGATGATCTCCGCCGAACGTCTCGAACTGCCCGTCCGGCGCTGGGTCCCCGACTGGCTGGGGGTGGTCAGCATCTTCACGGTGCTGCTGCCCGTGACGATGCTCAACGGCTCCTACACGGGCAGCATGCTCGAGGTGTCAAACACGCTGGGAACCAACACCGAAGACATCACGATGGGCTACTATGCCGCCTCGGCCGGCATGGCCATCGCCTACCCGCTCGTGCCAAAGGTCCACGCCGCCTTCTCGTCGAAGGCGCTGCTGCTGGTCGACCTGGCGCTGCAGTTCGTGCTGAGCTGGATCTGCGCCCGTTCGCAGAGTGCCGACACGCTGATCGTCTGCAGCTTCTTCATCGGATTCCTCAAGGGCTTCCTGATGATGTGGTGCATCCGCCGTATCAAGACCATCTTCAGCCCGAAGGATGTCCGCAGCGAATTCTACGCCTACTTCTATCCGGTGGTCTTCGGCTGCGGCCAGCTCTCGATGATCATCACCGCCGAACTGGCCTACCGCTACGACTGGAAGTACATGTACTACTTCATGATGCTGCTGTTGCTCGTGGCGCTGCTCACGGTGGCAGTCTGCTACCGCCACGACCGCCCGAACCACCCCCTCCCGCTCAGCGAACTCCATATCCGCGAAATGCTGGTCGTCTCGGCCGGGCTGCTGATGTTCATGTACGCCCTCAACTACGGCAAACTCCTCGACTGGCTCTCCTCGCCGCGCATCTGTCTCTACATCGTCGTGGCGCCGATGCTGATCGCCTACTTCCTCTGGACGCAGTGGCACGCCCGCAAACCCTACGTCAACCTGGCCCCGCTCTACCAGCCCAAGGCGATCGTCGGATACCTCTACATGATGCTCGTCATGTTCTTCAGCACCTCGACCACGCTGCTGTCCAACTACATGACCACCATCCTGCAGGTCGACGCCACACGCACCTACACGCTCTATATCTACCTGCTGCCGGGATACATCCTCGGGGCCTTCATCTGCTTCTGGTGGTTCCGCTGGCAACAGTGGCGCTTCCGCTTCCTCATAGCCGGCGGCATGGCCTGCTTCGCCCTCTTTTTCGGCATGCTCTACTTCGGCATCTCGCCCGACAGCACCTACGAAAGCCTCTTCTTCCCGATCTTCATCCGCGGTCTGGGAATGCTGGTGCTGATCATCGCCTTCGCGCTGTTCGCCGTCGAGGAGCTCGACGAACGCTACCTGATCTACAACGCCTTCTTCCTGATCGCCAGCCGGTCGGTACTGGCACCGATCCTCGCCACGTCGTTCTACAGCAACACGCTCTACCGCCTCCAGCAGCACTATTTCCACTCGCTGGCGGCCGAGATCACGATGACCGATCCGCTGGCGGCCGAGAAGTACACCTCGTCGCTCAACTCGTCGCTGGCCCAGGGACACAGCTACAACGAGGCGGTGCAGCTGGCCACCGGTTCGCTCAACACGACGCTCCAACAGCAGAGCCTGCTGCTGGCGCTGAAGGAGATTCTGGGATGGCTCTTCGTGGCGTCACTCGTCATTGCGGTGATCTCGCGCTTCATCCCCTTCCACAAGACCATCCGCGTGAAGTACACCAAGGCCGGAGACGATATGGTCTGACCGCCGGACCAGCCCGTCGGGACACGACACAACAAAGCGGGAGGCGCATCCAATCGGATGCGCCTCCCGCTGTCATTACGGCGGCTCAATCGGCCGCCCGTGCACCGATCAGGCCCGCCGCTCGTGGTCCTTGCGGTAGATCTGGTAGGAATTTACGAAGTTCTGCCAGACTATATACGCAGTCGGCGCGATCGACGAAATGGGGTTCAGAAAGGCCTGCGCCATCCAGACGGCCAGCACCGTATTCTTCTGACCGAGCGACTGTCCGCCGGCCACCGCATCGCCGTAGCGACGCCCCAGCCGCCGTCCGATCTTGAACTGCAGCAGGCAGATCACCAGCGCCGCAAAGGCCAGCCACAACTCGGTGGCGATCGAGGCGTCGTGCAGATCGATGATGAAGCAGGTCGTGCGGCCGATGATCACGATGAGCGACAGCAGCCACATGTAGAACGAGATCTGGCTGTGGTCGCCGATCCAGTGGGCCATCTTCGGGAAGACGAAGCGGAAGAACTGCGCCGCAGCGAAGGGTCCGATCAGCAGCGGAGCGACCCGGGCCAGAATCTGCGTAAAGGTGCAGACGCCCGTTCCCGTGAAGGTGAGGATGACGGGGGCCACCAGGGCGATCAGCATGTTGCTGATGAGGCTGTAGGTGGCCATCGTGGCTACGTTGGCCCCGAGCATGCCGGCGATAACCACAGCGGCCATCGCCACGGGTGCCAGGACGCAGACCATGGCTCCCTGGGCCACATCCACGTCGAGCGGACGCAGCACCGCGTAGACCGCCACACAGAGCACGATCTGGATGACGAACAGCCAGAAGTGGAGCATCGAGGGCTTCATCTGTTTGGGGCTGACGCGGCAGAAGGTGACAAAGAGCATCAGGAAGATCAGCGTCGGGGTGATCATCTGATGGCTGGCGGCTTCGAACCCGGCAATCGGACGGCACAGCAACGCCCCCACCACCATGGACGAAGGCATGGCAATGGTCTTGACGTTGCGGTGCAGCTGTTCGAGCAAATGCATGCCGGCGGCGATTTAGGCGAGTAGCTCCTTGACCTTGGCCGAGATCTCCTTGCCGTCGGCGCGTCCGGCCAGGCGCTTCGAGGCGACGCCCATCACCTTGCCCATCTCCTTCATCGACGTGGCGCCCACCTCGGCGATGATGGCCCGCACTTCGGCCGTGAGCTCCTCGTCGGTGAGCTGTTTGGGCAGAAACTCCTGATAGACGGCCACCTGAGCCAGCTCCTCCGAAGCCAGGTCCGGACGGTTCTGTTCGCTGAAGATCTGGGCGGAATCGGTCCCCTGCTTGGCCAGCTTCGAGATGATCTTCAGCACGTCGGCATCGGGCAGTTCGGCCACCTCCGGGCCGGCCGTCTTGGCCTCGATGATATACTTCTTGGCATTGCGGAGTGCGCTCAGACGCACCGTGTCCTTGGCCTTCATGGCCTCCATGATCCCTTTCGAAATCTGTTGTTCCAGTGACATAACTCTATAAAATTTAACGAATAATAGTGTTTATCTCTACCTTTGCTTCACGAGGAATTCCAGCACATCGCGCATCAGCCGGTCGCGGGCCGTCGCATCGCCCACCGTCTCGAACGGGAAGCTCGCCACGAAGGTCCGCCCGTCGGCCTCGCTCGCCACGGCTGCCGTCCCGCGACCGTCGACGTAACGCATCACGCCGAAGGCCTCGCGACCCGCCGGAAGCAGCGCATCGGCCCGTTCGACAACGTAGCAATCCGGCCGATACTCCGTATTGAAGCGGTATTCGCCGCGCGTGAAGCCGGGATGGGCCGTCACCACGCGCACGCGGCCCGAACCCGTGCTGCGGCACCCCTCCATCCGGCAGTGGAGCACCTCGCGGGCAAAGGCCTCGTTGCGGGCGGCCGCCGTCGTGTCGCGCATCAGATCCGAGACGACGTAGGCCCCCGAAACAAAGAGGGCTCCCCCATCGGCCAGATAGCGGCGCAGGCGGCTCTGCAGCGCCTCGGGGAAGGCCTCGAAGGCATCGTCGCCCACCCCGCGGCCGATCGGCGTCGTACGCTGCTTGCCCAGAATCAGATCGACGGCATCGTAGTCGCCGAGCGAGACCTCACCCTGCTCGACGGCCCGTACCGAGGCCGAACAGAACGAATAGCCGGCCGCCGCCACCGAGCGTCCGTGCAGCGCCGGATAGTCGAACGTATTGCCGCCGATGACGTCGGTTTCGTAGTCGCTGTCGCAGGCTCCCAGGGCGATGCTGTCGACGTTGCAGCGCGCCTGCGCCCGGTCGAAGACCCGTTGCGGACCGATGAACGAGATGTCCATCCGGTCGGGCACGCCCCCGTCGAGATCCATGCGGAAACCGGCCAGCGAGTCGCTCTGCACGGTCTCGGGACCGCTCACGCGGTTGAATCCGTTGACGATCAGCACCCGTCCCCGTTCGTCCGCAACGCGGCACACCGCCAGCGTCTCGCTCGGGAAGCTCTCGCCGCCGCCGTTGACCGCCGTCACGCGGTAGCTGTAGAGGTGGCCCGGCTCCTGATCGACCGTCACACGGGGCGCGTCGACCCGGCGGCCGTTGTCGAATCCACCGTCGTCAAGCCGCGTATAGACCACGTAGCCCGACGGGGTGGCCGAAGGTTCGAGGGGGTCCTCCGTGGGCTGCCACGAGAGGGTGACCTGCCCCTCCGGGGTGAACTCCGCGGCAAAGGAGGTGACCGGCAGCGGCTGTACGGTCACCTGTTCGGAGCCGTATTGCGAGGCGACATAGCGCAGGATGCCCTTGTAGACGGCACGGCTGACCAAGAAGCGGAAGCGGGGATCCTGACCAAGGCGCATGTCGGCAAAATTCTGGTGCGAAAGCAGTTCGAGCAGCATGGTCGGCACCCCCGGTACGCGGGCTTCGTAGTAGGCCCGGTTCCACAATCCGCGCCGCTGCCAGTCGGGTTCGCAGGTGCGGCGGATGTCGCTGACGACCTGCGACTGCACCAGATCGGCCAGATCGCGCGAACGGTAGCGGTCGGCTCCGCCCGCATAGCGGCCCCCCTGTTCGCGCGTATAGAAGATGGCGAGGGTCCCGACAATGCCGTCGCCGTCGCGCACCCCGGCGTCGGAATGGAACGCCAGCGCCAGATCGATCGGAATGCGGAGCCCCGTCGAGTCGGGAAGCCGCTCGGAACCGCCCGCCAGGGCATTGACCCAGTGGGCCCGTGACATGTAGTCGTCCTTGTAGTCGTCGAGGTTCTCCTTCGGCGTGTAGACCGACTCGGGGAAGCCGGCCCACTGCAGCCAGTAGCGCGCCCCCTCGCAGAAGCGCGGATAGCCGCTCGTCTCGGCGATGTATTCGTGGTCGGTCCGCTGCGAGGCGTCGGCCGGCGTGCGGGCCACGTTGCCGAAGCCCCCGCCCAGCTTCACGGCATCGGCCGTGACGATCCCTCCGGCCCGCCGCGAGCGGTTCGTCAGCGTCACCACCGGCTGTTCGCCCGCCGCAAAGGCGAAGCGTCCCAGGTAGATCCACGTGCCGCCGCCCATCGTCTGGTTGACGGCAAACTGCGTCTCACCGCCCAGGTGATGGACCGTATAGCAGGCGTCGTCGACACTCTCCGGCGTCGTCTCGTAGCTCACGTAGAGGGCATATTCGCCCGCCTCGGGGATCGTCGCCCGCCACGTGGCCTCGCCCGAGGGGCTGTGCGTCACGCTGCGGATGCGGCGCGTCGTGCCGTCGCGGAAGGGGTTTTCGCCCGTCCGGTAGACCTCCCGCACGTGGGCAAAGCCTACGCCGCCCGGCTGCCAGCTCCCCTGCTCGGTGTACTGCGCCGGATCGTCGTTGTCGGCAAGCACCTCGTGCAGCTGGACGTCGCGTTCGCGCGGCAGCACCACGCAAGCCCCCGCCCGTTCGAGCATCGGCACCAGGTAGGGAAGCACGTAACTCTGCGTGTAGAGGTCCTCGCACGTCTGCCACAGCGCCGAACGCTGCCACCGCCAGCGGTCGAGACGCTGGTCGAAGTAGCGGCCGTGGCTCTGCCAGAGGGCGATGTGGTGTCCGGCGAGTCCTTCGGGAGCCGACCAGGCCGTCGACAAGGGGGTGACCAGCGGGCGTTCGGAACGGTTGGTGAAGGGAACCAGCCGCCGTTTCTCGATCTGCCGCGCCACCTCGGCGGCCGGACGGCAGGCCATCGGGATCAGGTCGGCAATCTCGCGGCCGTCGGTATAGAGTTCGATCCGCGCCTTGCGATACTGGGCCGGCAGCAGTTCCCGCACCGAGTCGCGAAGCGCCTGCACGCTCTCCACCCGGAAGGGGTAGTACGAGAGTCCGATCGTGGCGTAGATGCGCACCGCGCGGCGCGAGGCCTTGACCCCCTGCACCCGCACGGTGATGGGTTCGGCCTTCTGGTAGCCCCCCGAAACCTCGCGCGAGACGATGCGCGAAAGGGTCTGGCCGATGCGGGCACGCGTCGAGGCGCCGATCTCAGCAGCCCGGGCGGCGCCGAGGCCCGTCCCCGCCACGGCGAGGAGCAACAGCAGGATATGAAACAGTCTATTCTTTTTCATGGCGAAACGAAAGCATATACATGCCGATCATCGTGAAGGCGGCGTTATAGATCAGCAGTTCGAAACCGATCCGGTAGTTCCACGCCGCGAGGGCCCACCGCTGCAGCAGGGCGCTCAGCACCGGTGCCGCCACGGCCACGAGCGGGATCCAGCGGTCGCGGACCCGGCGGCGCGTCACCATGCCGAAGGTGAACATGCCGAGGATCGGACCGTAGGTGTAGCTGGCCACCTTGTAGACCAGGTTGATGACGCTGTCGTCGGCCAGGTACTCGAAGGCGAGGATCACCCCGGCCATCCCGAGCGCCATGGCGATGTGGACCCCCCGGCGCAGGCGCGTCAGGCGGGTCTCGTCGAGGCGTTTCGTCCCCTCGAGGATGTCGACCGTGAAGGAGGTGGTCAGCGCCGTGAGGGCCGAGCCGGCGGCCGAATAGGTGCTCGAGATGAGACCCACGACAAAGAGGATCCCCACGGCGAGCGGCAGTCCCCCCTCGACGGCCACCAGCGGAAAGACCTGGTCGCTCTTCTCTGGCAGCGACAGCCCCGTACGGTCGGCGTAGAGGTAGAGCAGTACGCCCAGCACCAGGAAGAGGAAGATGACGAAGATCTGGCTCACGGCCGTCAGCACGATGTTCTTCTGCGAATCACGCGGCGTAGCGCAGCTCAGGTTGCGCTGCATCATGTCCTGATCGAGTCCCGTCATGGCCACCAGCAGCACGATCCCCGCAGCGAACATCTTCCAGAAGTAGCGGTCCGAGGCGGGGTCGTCGAAGAAGAAGATCCGCGACAGGGGCGAGGCGGCCACCTCGCGGGCGGTCTCCGTCACGTCGAGATGCAGCGCGCGCATGATGAAGAGGATCGACAGCACGAGGCTCCCGACCAGGCACAGCGTCTTGAGCGTATCGGTCCAGATCAGCGACTTGACGCCCCCCTGCTGCGTGTAGAGCCAGACGAGCGCCATCGTCACCAGGGCGTTGACCCAGAACGGGATGCCGTAGTGGGCGAAGACCAGCAGCTGGAGCACCGCGCAGACGACGTAGACCCGCAGAGCGGCGCCGAGCATCTTCGAAAGGAAGAAGAACCAGGCGCCCGTCCGGTGCGAGGCGACCCCGAAGCGGTCGTCGAGATACTCGTAGAGCGAGACGACCCGCAGCCGGTAGAAGGTCGGGATCAGCACGAAGGCCACGACCAGCTGTCCGACCGTGAAGCCCGCCACCATCTGCATGTAGGAGAACGAATCGGCTGCGACCGATCCCGGAACCGAAATGAAGGTGACGCCCGACATCGCCGCCCCGATCATGGCAAAGGCCGCCATGTACCACGGCGTGCGGCGGTTGCCGGTGAAGAAGCCGGCATTGTCGGCCCGGCGGCCCGAGAGCCACGCCACGGCAAACAGCACGGCGATATAACCCAGTACGGTAAGAATAACGGCGGCAGGTGTCATGAACATGCGGTTTCGGTTTGAGGCAGCGACGGTCCCGGAAGTGGGCGATTCGGCGGAGATATCTCCGCGCGGAGCTGTCCGATGAAGGAGGGCGCTGCCCGTTACATATTGGGCAAAGATACGAAAAAGCTCAATACGATATACACCACCGGCCGGATTCGGCACAGCGAAAAGAGAAGAGTGCGATCGGGCAAAATCCGAATCCGGACAACCGGATCCGGCGCAGCGAAGGCGGAGAGCGGACAAATCGGGCAATTTCCAGGGACCGGGGGCGGGCAACTGCACCGGCGATGGATGGCGGGCGCGGAAACACAGTCCGAAACCGGACAACGGGAGGAGGCGGCCCTCCGTCGGCGGATTCAACCAATCGGCCAACCGGAGGTGGACAAATCGGTCAACAAAAATCGAAGTCTCCCACACGCGGCCGGAAGCGGGCGGAAGATCGGGAAGATCCCTCCCGGCAGACGGAGCCGCCCGCGAAATCGGGACCTTGAAAGTCGCTGCCCATAAAATCGGGACCCGGAGAATTGCTGCTCATAAAATCAGGGGCCGGCGAGCTGCTGCCCCAAAAATCGGGATCCGGAGAGCCGCTTTCCGCGAAATCGGGGTCCGCAGAGCTGCAGCCCGCGAAATCGGGGTCCGGAGAGCCGCGGCGCCAGGGCTCCGGGTCGAAATTCCGAACGACAACGCCGGCAGGGGCTGAAAAAGGCACGCATCTTGTCCGAAGATTCGGGAATCGGAGAATCGGGAATCGGCGGATTTTTCGTATTTTTGTCCGCAAGGCCCCTCCGTCTGCCGACGGTGCGGTGCCTCCACCCCGATTTCACACGGAAAAAACCTCAAAAACTGTCAGATATGGCTTTCTTCAAGGAATTCAAGGAGTTCGCCCTCAAAGGCAATGTCATGGACATGGCCGTCGGCGTAATCATCGGAGGCGCATTCGGAAAGATCGTCTCCTCGCTCGTGAACGACATCCTCATGCCCCCGATCGGCGCCCTGATCGGAAACACCGACTTCTCACAACTGAGACTCGACATCTCAAAGGTCCGCGACGTGACGACCGGCGCCATGAAGTCCGTCGAAGGACTTGTCGGCGGAGGCGATGCCGCCGCGCAGGCCGCACCCGTCGAACCCATCTACTGGAACTACGGCGCCTTCATCCAGCAGTGCGTCGACTTCGCCATCCTGGCCTTCTGCGTCTTCCTGATGGTCAAGCTGATGAACCGTCTGATGAAGAAAAAGGCCCAGACCCCGCCCGCTCCCCCCGCACCCTCGAAGGAGGAGCTGCTCCTTACGGAGATCCGCGACCTGCTGCGCGAACAACAGCAGAAAAAGTAGATCGATTGCTCAACCCTTTGCGGCAAAACGCCCCGGCCTGCTGGTCGGGGCGTTATCTTCGGAAGAATAAGGAGATGCCGGATGGCCGAACGTCATTCCTGCTTCTCGGGAGCCAAAGCCGTCGAAGCGGAATCCGCGGCCGGCGCAGAACCGGCTCCGGTAGCTGCCGAAGAGCCGGAACCGGCAGGCATCGCTGCAGGATCAGTGCCGGTTGAAGCCGCCGGCACGAAGGCAGAGGCGGAAGACATTCCCGATCCGGAACCGGTCGCGACGGGATCGGAGCCGGACGCAGCAGAATCGGAAGCGGCAGGATCGGTGCTGGACGTGGAACTCGATTTGACGGCATACTCCTGCAGGATGTAGGTCGTGAAGATCGGGAAGAACATCATCCCCAGCGACGGCAGCAGGACGCAGACCACCTTGCCGACGGCCGTCACCGGGAAGATGGCGGCGCCGACCGTCGTAACGTTCATCCACGCCCACCACAGCGCATTGCCAAAGCCCTCGAGTTTGGGGTTGACGAGCGCTTCGTAGTCGTAGAAGACCAGTGCCGAAAGGTAGGTGAAGACCACCACCGTGAAGAGATAAGCCGCAAACAACCACTGCATCCGGTTGCAGAGGGCCATCCAGCGAACGATGATGAACATCGCCAGGAAGGCCCGCAACATCGGCACCAGTCCGACGAGGATCCCCCAGTCGTGCGTCATGCGCACGCCCGTCCACGAAATCAGCGTCAGGTAGGGAATCGAGATCAGCAGGTAGAAGAGATGGCGCACGAAAAAGTGCAGCTTGCGGTCGGCCTGCAGCAGGCGGACCAGAAAATCGTAGAGAAAAATCACACAGACGAAGAACTGGACCGTCAGGTAGCTCCTCGAGAGATGGACGTGGTCGCCGGCAAGAATCTCCCAGGAAAGGGCCACGAGCAGGACCACTCCGGCCAGCAGTTTCAGGGAACCCAGCAGGTCGGCGCCATCGGAGCGTGAGGATTCGGAGGTAGTCATGAAAAATTTATTTTCGCACAGATGACTCAAAATCAGTGCCAAAAGAGATGGGCTGGAATTTTTCAGCAGATTTTTCACTCGAATATTTTGCAGGTTTGAAATTTTCGATTACCTTTGCACTCGCAATAACGAAATGGCGGGATAGCTCAGCTGGTTAGAGCGCATGATTCATAATCATGAGGTCGAGAGTTCAAGTCTCTCTCCCGCTACCAATTAAAAACCAGGCACTTACAGCGACGTAAGTGCTTTTCTTTTGCGCTTTTCTTGCTTTTTTCCCCGAATTAAACCACCTTTATAACGCATTGTAGCGGCATTGCGTCGCATTGTAGTGCTCCAGAAAATAGCAAAAAAATAGCAAAAATATGGCCTCCATCCGAATAGCATTAGACACCCGAAGAGCAAACGCAAAAGGATTATATCCGATTAAATTTATAGTTTCTCACAAAAGTGTCTCTACCTCGATCGGGACCGGTACCTATATTAAACCCGAACACTGGAACGGCGAAGTCAACAAGGCCGTCGTCCCGAAGTGTCCGAATGCCCGCGCGATCAACGAGAGCATCGAGGCGCTCTTCTTCCGATACACGAACACGATCCGGAAACTGGATAACAACGAAAAGTCGACCAGCTTCCTGCTCCGGTTGCACCACGCCGGATAATATGAAAAATCAGCCCGGAGCAGCATATACTCCGGGCTGATTGCAAACAAGAAGTTGCGTCCTTCTATTCGGTAACGGGGAATACCACGCGGAAGCCATTCCAATCAGAGCAGGCATCCGGGAAATACACGTTGCGGTATCCCGATCTGAGATAATGCCAATAGTTGAACCAAGAACCGCCCTTCATGACCTTATACATGCTCGAGTCGGGACCCACAGGGTCTTCGACCACCGTATCGGTGGTCAGATTCTCGATACCATAGTAATAGTCGAACCAGTCGGAGCACCACTCATAGAGGTTTCCGTGCATGTCGTAAAGACCCCACGGATTGGGTTTCAATTGTCCAACTTCGCTCGGGCCGTTATTCTTGGAATTCTCATCACACCAGGCATAGTCGGTGATGACGGAGTAGTCGTCACCAAAGGACCATGCGGTCGTCGTTCCGGCACGGCAGGCATACTCCCACTGCGCCTCAGTCGGCAACTCGCCGCCAATCCAGTCGGCATAGGCCTTCGCACCGTACCACGTCACATACGAGATGGGATAATTGCCCTTGTCGAGCACCGGAACCCATTTTCCCTGCGTGGAGTCGTAATATACATTCCAGTTGGGACTCTTCTGAAAGAGATTCTGAACCCCATACCCTTCTACCTCGGCGCTGATCGAACTCATCTCACCGCTCACATCGGGAATGTCCATGGCGTTGAGGAACTGTGCATACTGGCTGTTGGTAACCTCATAGGTGCCGATGTAGTAATCCTTGGTCAGGATAACCTTGTGCTGAGTCTCCATATAGGAGTGGCCTGATTCATTCTCAGGTGTTCCCATCATGAATTCACCCGCGGTGATTCTGGTAAGGGGAAGGTATCCAACGAACTCGCTCTTCATGGAGACTACCTCGCCCGAAGGCAACGACAATTTCTCCTGCAGCATATTGCCGGCCATTTCGCGCCAGCCCGAATAACGGAACTTGAGCAGATGGTCTCCCGTCTCGACCGTCTGGGCCGGAACCCAAACACGGTATTCATACCCCTCTTCAAGAGTATTGGGATACTGATACATGGTGAGATCGCTTCTGCTGCTTTCGTCCGACTCGGCCTGCAGCTTGGAGGCGGCAAGATTCACCTTCACGCTGTTGCAGACGTTACTCAACTGAACCTCAATGTCATTCGTACCGGCAGCCATCGGTTCAAAAACCACATCCACCAGCGTGAGCGCATGGTAGAACATCATGCAAACCGTTGCGCCGCGAGCCACTCCGATGGTGCGGGCAAGCATCAGGTTGCTGGCCGCAAAACTGTCGGCATCACCCTGCTCCGACTGAACGTTGAAGGTGATATCGAGCGGATTCGTGAAACTTTCGTTGTAGGGATAATAGGCGTAGAAATCCAGAGGCTGATCGGAAGGCCACTGTGCCTGCGGGTTGTTATCCAGCGTCCACGACGAACCGTCGTAGACCAGTTTGGCATTATTGAGCACGTTGCCTTCGCTCTGAAGTTCGCTGCCGAACGTCGTTGCAAACACACCGATAGCGTCACCCGCTTTCCACGAGGTCCGGAATTTCTCGTTCAAGTCGGTACGGGTAAGCGGATAGAGCTGCGCATCAAACTTGATGGCAACCGAGGGAAGAGCGGGTCCTTCTTCTTCCGAAGAACTCTCCGAGCACGACGAACCTGCCAAGACCATGACGGATGCTGCCACCACAGGCAACATCCATCGACTGATGATGTTGAATTTTTTCATAATTGTATGGATTTTGGTGCTACGATGCGGAAAAAAACAACTACGGCAAAGTTGATTAAAAATTCCATTTTCGTCAAACCAAAATTGTCACCATACATACATTTAACCCGCATTTACTGTTCATCCTGGGTAAATTTACGGAGATTTAACAGCTCTTTCCTGTAATTTCCGGGGGTAACACCCGTTTCGCGCTTGAAAGCCTTGAAGAAGGTCTGAATGTTGTTGTAACCGACATCGTCGGCCAACTGCTTGAGGGAGATCTCCGACGAAAGACCAGGATCAGACAAAACACGGGTCGCCTCCTTGATGCGGTACGAGTCGATATATCCGTAGAAGGAGATGCCGGCAACCTTGTTCAGCGCATTGGAGACATAGGTCCGGTTGGTTCCGAGCACCTCGGCCATCCGGTCCAGCGTGAGCTTCTTCTCCCGGAAAAGCCCCGACTTCATCATCTGCTCCATCTTCAGATAGAGGGTATAATGGATGTCCGACCGATGGTCGGCTGCCGTGCGGTCGTTGACGCTGTTTTCAGTCAGCAACCGCTTGCGGTACTCCTCATACTGTGCAATAAGGCGCTTGTTCTCCCGCCGCTGCCTCGCATAGAGCAACAGCACGAAGGCTGCACCGAGTGCCGCCACACTGATGAGAAACACAAGCAGAGCGGTAGTCCGCCGGTTCTCGGAGAGTTCGAGCGATTTGCGCGTGATGTCGTACTCGTACTGCAGCGAAGAGTACTCGTAGAGCAGATTCTTGAAGTCGCTGCTGCCGTTCAGGAAGTTAAGCCGGTCGCTCTGCTCGAGCAGTTCGTTGCAGTAGCGTGCGGCTCCACCGACATCCCCGGTCCGGGAACAGATCTCGACCATTCCCCGAAGCAGTTGGATGAAGAATTCGGTACTCCCCGACTCCCGGCACTTCTCCAGGGCCTCGCCGTAGAGTTGCGATGCCTTCTGCAACTGGCCCAAGGTCTGGCACAGTTTCCCGTAATTGTAGAGAATGCTGATGACGGTCGACGGTTCGGAGTTGGGTGACTCGCAGAGTGCCATCTCGTAGCTTTGTGCGGCCTTGTCGTAGAGTTTCTGGGCCGTGAAAATATCCCCCTGCAGCATGTAGACAATGGGGCTCCAGTAATCGGTGTTATGCTCCAGCGACTCCTCATGGGCCTGGCGCAGATAGGTCAGGGCCTCGTCTTAAGATCCGTTCAGGTATTCAGACTCGGTTTTGGCAATCAGGGCTGCAATTCGGGTGAAAAAGCTCACACCCGGGTATTCGGAGAGCAACAGCGCCTGTTCGGCATACTGCTCGCAATGCGGATCCTCGCGAATGTAGAAGATATAGACAATATTGTAGAGCATCCCAATCTGTGCCGGGATGATGTTCCGCATCTTGGCATTGTCGAGCACCTTCAGATAATGAGTCAGCGCACTTGCATAATCCGCCTGGTATTTCAGCGCATAACCGCCAAGCATGTTCTGATAGATGACAAACGCGCTTCCGCTCTCTATATCAGCCATGTAGGGACGCAGAATATCAATATACCGGCTCACGGAATCCCGATTCTCCAGTTCGAGCCAGGCCTGGGCAATACTCACCCCGAGCAGACGGCACACGACCGTGTCGCGGGTGACGAGCGCCCGGTAGAAGTGCGGCGTCATCTCAATGACGATCGAATCCTGCCGTCCGGAATAAATATGGCTGTTAATACGCGCCGAATAGAAGGCGATGGAGTCCTTCCCGGCATTCGAGCCCTGTCCGACGGTCGCACCCCCGCAGGCCGACAGGAATACCACTGCAACCAGAAGCAGCAGGAAACGTATTGCCACACCCCGGGAAAACAATCTTCTTCCGGCGGCAGGCAAGCGCTTCTCAATCCCGCGGCACACAAAAGGGGCAAGGCCGGCCTTCCGACGCCGAAATCCCTCCCCGAATCCCTCCATACGGTCCAATGCCGGCGCGGAGAGGGGACACGCGGCATGTATGATATCGTATTTCATACCATTCAGCTTTCTGGGTCGGAGTCGCATCCAGACCAACATGCATCCATACGAAACAGCCCAAGCCCCGAAAAACAGGCCTTTCCCGGGACAGGCAGAGAATTTGGAATTGATATCCAGCCAATTCACTCACAGAGGATTGGCAGGTGAAATGTTTTTTGCCGCCAATCTTGCCATCAACAGCCTGTTTTTGTGCTTTTTTGGCATGTTCCAATTGCAAAAATAGGTAAAAAATCACACTTTTCAACCTTGTTTTTCTTTCTGCAGGCCAAAAACAGCCGCCTTACAAAGCTGTAACGGGGTGTCGCGGCAAAGATGACTCCCACCATTCGGGGCAATACGGATCGGTCCATCACCGCAAAGCGCCGGAACGGACAATGGTGCTGGCTCGTGCCCCAATGCGCCGAACCGGTCCAAAGAGGAAGCAGCTGAAGTTTTGCGGAACCAGCCCGCCTCCCCCGGCACAGGTGACTCGCCCCGGGAATATCGCGATCGCCCCGAAACAAAAACCGCCTGCAGGACTCCTGCAGGCGGAATAGATAACGGTCAATCGGGATACGATCAGGCGATGTCAATCAGCGGTGCGTCCGTTGCGACATTCTGACCCTCGCTGACGAAGATCTGCTTCACCTCACCGGCAAAATCCGTCGTGATCGAGTTCTCCATCTTCATGGCCTCAAGCACGGCCACCTCGTCACCGGCCTTCACCTTGTCGCCGACCTTCACCTTCAGTTCGATCACTCGACCCGGCAGCGGAGCCACAACGGCCTTGCCCGTGATCGTGATCGGAGCGGCCTCCTCAACAGCGGCTGCCTTCTTCTCCTCGGCTGCCGCTGCGGGTTTCGAAGCCTGGTAGGCCTTCACCTTCTCGTTGGTCAGGAAGGTCTTCGCAACAAGCGGGAAGAGCTCGAGCAGCAGAACCTCCTTCTCGTTGGCGGCCAGCTTGACGCCTCCGGCCTCCGGAAGCTCGGGATTGGGCTGCATCTGGTATTTCGACGTGTCGTAGGGGGTCTCCTCACGCACTCCGCAGATCTTGAAGCGGAATTCCGGATCGATCTTCACCGGCGTCTTGCCGTATTCGCCCTTGACCAGACCGACGAACTGCGACGACTTGTTGGTGTACATCGGACGTCCGGCCTTCTCGTCCAGGGCGCAGTTCACGGCCTGGGCACCCACGATCTGCGACGTCGGCGTTACCAGAGGCGGCAGACCTGCGGCCAGACGCACCGTCGGGATCAGCTCCATGGCGCGCGGCAGGATCTCCTCGGCCTTCAGCTGCTTGAGCTGGGCAACCATGTTCGAGTACATGCCGCCCGGGATCTCGGCCTTCTGAACCAGTTCGTTCGGAGCCGGGAAGCCGAAGTAGGCCTCGATCTTGCGGCAGGCGTCGATCGTACCGGCCTCGTCGTCGGCCTGAGCCGCCTTGATGGCACGGTCGAACAGTGCGTCAACCTCTGCAGGGAGCTTATCCGTCAGCGGGTTGAACGGTTTGGGTTCGGGTTTCTCGGTGCCGAATACCGACTGGTTGAGCTCCTTGCGGATCTCGCGCAGCTGCGTGTTGATCTTCGCCACGGCCTCCATGTTGACACCCAGGTCGATGCCCAGCTTCTTGCAGAAGACGTAGACCAGCTCGATGGCCGGAGCACCCGTACCGCCGGCAAAGTACCAGCAGTTCGTATCGACGATGTCCACGCCGGCCACGATGGCTGCCAGCACCGATGCCAGACCGTAACCCGGCGTACAGTGGGTGTGGAAATCAACCGGAATCGAGATATTCTGCTTGAAGAGCTTGACGAGCGTGGCGACGCGGCGCGGCGGAATCAGACCCGACATGTCCTTGATGGTGATCATGTCGGCACCGAGGGCGGCCATCTGCTTGGCCTTGTCGAGGAAGTAGGCATCGGTGAAGACCGGTGCGGGATTCTTCTTGCCGCGCAGCTTGTCGAAGAAGCTCAGCTCGGGGTATTTCGGGTCTACGGTGTAGCAGACGGCGCAGTCGGCGATACCGCCATACTGTTTGACATATTTAACCGTCGATTTCACGTTGTCGACGTCGTTCAGCGCATCGAAAATACGCATGATACCCAGACCGCTCTGGATCGAATTGCGGCAGAACCCGTCGATGATCTCGTCCGTATAGGGCGAATAGCCGAAGAGGTTGCGGCCGCGCGACAGAGCCGTGAGTTTCGAGACGTTCCCGACAGCCTTGTAGATGGTCTCCAGGCGCGTCCACGGATTTTCGTTCAGGTAGCGCATGACCGAGTCGGGCACGGCGCCGCCCCAAACCTCCATCGCATAGAAATTCGCATCCTTGTAGAACGGCAGGCAGCGGTTGATCTGCTCCTGGTTCATACGCGTTGCGAAGGACGACTGCTGACCGTCGCGCAACGTCAGGTCTCTGATTTTGAGATTTCTTGCCATTTGTACTTCGATTTTACTGTTATTACAATAACAAAGGTAATAAAGCCTTACGAATATACAACTTTTTCACAAGAAATTTTCAGAAAAAGATCGCGATTCAGTTACTTTTTATAAAAAACGAGGCGAAAACGAGGAATAAATGGAGTTTTCGGGGCGGCCGCCGGGCAAACATTGGGCGGCATCGGCCGGGCGGAAGGAGCACAAAAGGAAAAGCGGAAGCGGAACTCGGGGAGCGGAAAGGGGGCGCAAAAGGAAAAGCGAAAGCAGGACTCAAGGAGCAGAAAGGGGGCGCAAAAGGAAAAGCGAAAGCGGGATTCGGGGAGCAGAAAGAGGGCGCAAAAGAAAATGCGGAAGCGGGATTCGGGCCGGGACCCGGCATCCTGCACCCGGGATTCTGTCCATGGGATCTTGAGACAGGGTGCTCAACGGCAGTCGCCGCGGCCGTCGAGGTACCGGCACTTGAACAGATCGACGAAATAGAGAAACATCGCCAGCAGCAGCGGGCCGAAGATCACCCCCATAAAGCCGAAGAGCGACAGCCCGATGAAGACGCCGAAGATCGTCACAAGCGGATGGGTGTGGGCCATGCGTTTCTGCAGCACGAAGCGCACGACGTTGTCGACGTGCGTGACGACCAGCGACCCGTAGAGCACCAGCCCCACGGCCGGTGCCCACGCGCCCGTGAGGGCCATGTAGGCCGCCAGCGGAGCCCAGACCAGCGCTGTGCCGACGATCGGGATGACCGTGGCAAAGCACGTCAGCACGCCCCAAAACAGCGGACTCGGCGCCCCGAAGATCAGGTAGCCGGCATAGGCCACGAAGCCCTGGACGACGGCCAGCAGCGGGATACCGATGGCATTCGAGCGGACGATGAGGTGGATTTCGTGGGCGACGTTGCGCGAAACCGCCCGGTCGAAGGGCAGCAGATCGCGGCAGTAGTCCTCCATGCGCCGGCCGCCGATCAGCAGAAAGTAGAGCACGAAGAGCAGCACGACGATGTTGATGGCAAAGTCGACCATCCCCTCGACAAGCCACTGCCCCACGGTCGGGATCTGACCGACCAACCACCGCACGTTGGCTTCGGACCAGAGTTCGTAACCGGTGCGCGCCTCGACCAGATCGGCCAGGTGTCGCAGCGGAAGGATCAGCGTCCGCGGATTGACGACCATCCCCTGGATCTTGACGGCCACCATCCAGCCGATCAGCGAGATCGGGATCAGAAAGCAGAAGACCGCCTCGCCCAACAGGGTCGAGGCGGCCAGAGCCGGTCGCCAGCGGCGGCGTTCGGTCAGAAAGCGCATCTGACGGCGCAGCAGCACGTAGATCGTCACGGCCCCGAGCAGTCCGCCCAGAAACGGGATGATCTTGAGGAAGATCACCACGCCGAGGCCGATGATCAGCACGAAGAGCGAATAACGCCCGTATTTTTCACGGATGGTGCGCATACGGCACTCCTCCGCTGCAAGGAGCGTGCCGCAAAAGATCGCACAGCGGCGGAACAGGCCAGTTCCGGTCGGCCGGCAGCCGGATCGCTGCCGTTACGGAAAGATTCCGGTCGGCTGACTGCCGGACCGCCACTGTTCCAGAAAGATTCCGGTCGGCCGGGAGCCGGATCGCCACTGCTCCGGGAAGATTCCAGTCGACCGACTGCCAGACCGCCACTGTCCCGGAAAGATTCCGGTCAGCTGACTGCCGGACTGCCACTACTCCGGGAAGATTCCAGTCGGCCGACCGTCGGGACGTTGCAGTCCCGCACGGTTACTCCCGATTGTCGAGCAGCTGGCGCCGCAACGCGTCACACGAGGCGGCCGGATCGCGGTGGTTGAAGAGGTAGCCGTGGATGCCCAACTGCTCGGCCGTCGCGATGTTGGCCTCGCGATCGTCGATGAAGAGCGTCTCGGCGGGATTCAGTCCGTAACGCTCGAGCAGGATCTCGTAGATACGCGGCTCGGGCTTCACCACCAGCTCCTCGCACGAAATCACCTCGCCGTCGAAGAGTCCGTAGACCGGGAAGCGGCGCAGATGGGCGATGAACTCGTGGGCCATGTTCGAAAGAACGTACAGCCGATAGCGTCCCGAGGCCTTCAGGTCGCGGACCAACCGCTCCGTAGCGGGGATGGGCTCCTGCAGATCGATGGCCTGCTGCAGCACCTCGGCACAACGTTCGTAGGGATAGCCGGTCATATCGACAAGCGTTTGGGTCACCTCCTGCAGCGTATTCACCCCGCGGTCGTACTCCTCCCAGAAGCGCGGCATCTGCGGAGCCCGCAGAAAGCTGAAAAATCCCAACAGATCGGCATCACACTTGTTCCTGTCGCGGGCGAAAAGCACTCCGCCCAGATCGAATACGATATTTTTCATGGTCTTCATTTTCACGCCTGCAAAGATAGGGATCCTTGTGCGCAACCGCAAATTTTCGCAGCGCTTCCGCCCGCCCGAGGTAAAAACAAAGACGGCTCTCCGCAGAGAACCGTCTCCAGTATGAATGGTTTGACCAAGGTAATCGCCACCCGGTCCCGGCAGAAACACGCTGTTCTCGGCCCACCGGCTGAGATGCCTTTCTTGTGGTCCCCCGGCTGAGACACGCTCCGCAACCCGCCCCTGCCAAAGCACTCGTCACGCGGCCCCAACCCAAGCACTCTTCTCGCGGCCCCCGGCGGACGGCGGTCAGAAGAGGTGGAAGGCAACGGTCAGACCGGCCATGACGATCGAAACCATCGACATGAGCTTGATGAGGATGTTGAGCGACGGGCCCGACGTATCCTTGAACGGGTCGCCCACCGTATCGCCGACGACCGTAGCCTTGTGGCATTCGGAGCCCTTGCCGCCGAAGTGGCCCTCCTCGACCATCTTCTTTGCGTTGTCCCACGCTCCGCCGGCATTGGCCATGAAGACCGCCAGCACGAAGCCCGAGCTCAGACCGCCGACCAGCAGGCCCATGACGCCCGCCACGCCGAAGATCAGCCCGACGGCCACCGGTACGATGATGGCCAGCAGACTCGGGAACAGCATCTCACGCTGCGCCCCGCGCGTCGAGATGGCCACGCAGCGCGCATAGTCGGGCGTCCCCTCGCCCGTGAGGATTCCACGGATCTCGCGGAACTGGCGTCGAACCTCCTGCACCATGCTCTCGGCGGCGCGGCCCACGGCGTTCATCGTCAGCCCGCAGAAGAGGAACGACATCATCGCCCCGATGAAGATGCCGATGAGCACCGTCGGGTTCATCAGCGAGATGTGATAGTAGTCCATGAAGTCCAGAATCGAGGCATCCTGCACGAACCGCGTCGCGCCGCTCGGCAGGTCGAGCATCGTCACCCCGTTGTGCAGCAGTCCGATGCGGATCTCCTCGATGTACGAGGCCAGCAGCGCCAGCGCCGTCAGCGCCGCCGAACCGATGGCGAAACCCTTGCCCGTGGCGGCCGTCGTGTTGCCCAGCGCATCAAGGGCGTCGGTACGCTTGCGCACCTCCGGGCCCAGACCGCTCATCTCGGCATTGCCGCCCGCATTGTCGGCAATCGGACCGTAGGCGTCCGTGGCGAGCGTGATACCCAGCGTCGAGAGCATCCCCACGGCCGCAATGCCGATGCCGTAGAGGCCCAGCGAGAGGTTCTGCGGCGCCAGCATGTTCTGTACGTCGAAACCGATGGCACAGAGGTAGGCCAGAATGATTGCCACGCCGATCGTCACCACCGGAATGGCCGTCGAAATCATGCCCGAGCCGACACCGGCGATGATGACCGTCGCCGGGCCCGTCTGCGAACTGCCGGCGATCTTCTGCGTCGGCTTGTAGGAGTGCGACGTGTAGTACTCCGTGGCCTGGCCGATGACGATACCGGCCGCCAGACCCGTGATCACCGAGAACGACAGCCCCAGCCAGTTCTGGATCCCCAGCAGGTAGAGGATGCCGAAGGTCGCCAGGGCGATCAGCACCGAGCTGAAGTTGACCCCCACGCCCAGCGAACGCAGCAGATCGCGCATCGAGGCCCCCTCCTTCGTGCGGACCAGGTAGATGCCCACGATCGAGAGGACGATGCCCACCGCCGCGATCAGCATCGGGGCCAGCACGGCCTTCAGCTGCAGCGCCTCGCTGCCGGCCGTGGCAAAGGCCGCCGCTCCGAGGGCCGCCGTGGCGAGAATCGATCCGCAATAGCTCTCGTAGAGGTCGGCGCCCATGCCGGCCACGTCACCCACGTTGTCGCCCACGTTGTCGGCGATGGTTGCCGGGTTGCGCGGGTCGTCCTCCGGGATGCCGGCCTCGACCTTTCCCACCAGGTCGGCACCCACGTCGGCCGCCTTCGTGTAGATGCCGCCGCCGACACGCGCAAAGAGCGCCTGTGTCGAGGCTCCCATACCGAAGGTGAGCATCGTCGTGGTGATGACCACCAGCTTCTGCGGTCCGGCCACGTCGACAAAGGCGTTCAGCACGACATACCAGAACGAAATGTCGAGCAGTCCCAGCCCCACGACCACCAGTCCCATCACGGCGCCGCTGCGGAAGGCCACCTTCAGACCGCGGTCGAGCGACTGCCGCGCCGCGTTGGCCGTGCGGGCCGAGGCGTAGGTGGCCGTCTTCATGCCGAAGTAGCCGGCCAGCCCCGAGAAGAAGCCGCCCGTGAGGAAGGCAAACGGCACCCAGCCGTTCTGAACCCCGGCCCCGTAGGCCAGGTAGGCGAAGAAGAGCGCCAGAATCACGAAGACGATGCCGACGACCTTGTACTGCTGGCGCAGGTAGGCCATGGCACCCTTGCGCACGTGAGCCGCGATCTCGCGCATGCGCTCCGTACCCTCGTCCTCACGCTTCATCAGCCGGTAGAAGGCCCACGCAAAGAGCAGGGCCACGATCGAGGCCGCAGGTACGACCCAGAAAATTGTCGGAATGTTCATATCAGGTAGTTGTTTGGTGATCGGCTTTATAGATATAAAGGTACGAAATTATTGCGAAACCTGTGTCGGTCAGGGTGATATTTCCGCAAAAAAAGCACCGCCGCTCCGCGCAGTCCGCCGCTCGGCCGGAAAAGGTTGTCCGAAACGGGAAACCGGGCGGGACGTTTTCGAAAATTTGGCTACCTTTGCAACGGATTTACCGCCGTAGCAGCTGCCACGGCCGGCAGTCCCGCAGAAGGGACCGCCTCCCGCAGGTCAGGGCGGAAAATCGATTGTCAAACCTCTAACACACCCGTATCATGGACGAAGGCCCGGATCAAAACCGCGAATTCACCGATTTATTCACGAATCCGTAAGGGGTCCGGCCGCGGTCTCCTGCGGATCAAACCAGGAGATCATGCCATGAAAGAGATCAAAAGGCAACTGTCGCTCCCGGCCGATGCCCCCACGTGGGAGCTCCGCCGGGAACTGGCCGCACGGAACCCGGTTCAGGCGGCCCGCATCCTCATCGATTCACCCTCCGAAGAGAGCGTATGGCTCTTCCGCGCACTCCCGACTCCGGTCGCCGAGCGCATCTTCCGCGCACTCGATCCGCCGGAACAGAGCCGGTTCATCGGGCGCATTGCCGAGCTGCTCGGACGCATTGCCGGGAGTCAGGAGCCGGAGCAGGAGATCGACCCGGACTCCCCGCATGACGAGCTGCCGGGATGTGTCGTCCGGCGTCTGCTCGAGGTGCTCCCGGCCGAAGAACGGGAGGCCCTCGCCCGCTTCGCCGGCTATCCCGAAGCATCGATCGCCCGCGACATGAGCGCCGGATTCATCGCCCTGCGCCCGGAGTTCACCACCGAAGAGGCGCTCGAACAGATCCGCCGCTACGGCGCCGGCAGCCGCTCGATCGAGCGGCTCCATGTCGTGGACCCGGAGTGGCACCCGCTCGGCGTCATCCGCATCCGCGACCTGCTGCTCGCCCCGCCCGGATGCCGGATCGCCCGGCTCACCGTCCGCAGCTGCCCGGTTCTCCGCACGTCGGACGACCGCGAGGAGGTCGCCGCCCGATTCCGCGGCGAAGGCTCCGACTCGCTGCCCGTCACCGATTCGGCCGGGTGTCTGCTCGGGGTGGTATCCCCGGATGAAATCCGCGAAATCGAACGCGAAGAGGCCACCGAGGATTTCCAGAAGTTCGGCGGTTCCGAGGAGCTCGACCTCTCCTACACCCGCACTCCGCTGCTGTCGCTCGTCCGGAAACGCGCCGGATGGCTCGTCGTCCTCTTCCTGAGCGAGATGCTCACCGCCTCGGCCATGGGATACTTCGACGACGAGATCGCTCGCGCCGTGGTCCTCGCCCTCTTCGTCCCGCTGATCATCTCCAGCGGCGGAAACTCCGGATCGCAGGCCGCCAGTCTCATCATCCGCGCCCTGGCCCTCGGCGAACTCTCGCTCCGCAACGGCTGGTATGTCCTCCGCAAGGAGCTCCTCTCCGGACTGCTGCTCGGCGCCATCCTCGGCACCATCGGATTCGTGCGTATCCTCCTCTGGCAGCAGTGCGGCTTCTACGACTACGGCCCCTACTGGGCGTGGGTCGCCACGAGCGTCGCCGTGTCGCTGATCTTCATCGTCCTCTGGGGAACCATTGCCGGAGCCATGATCCCCCTGCTGCTCAAGCGGATCGGACTCGATCCGGCCACCGCTTCGGCCCCCTTCGTCGCCACGCTCGCCGACGTCACCGGACTGATCATCTACTTCTCCGTGGCGGCCCTCTTCCTGAGCGGGAAGCTGCTCTGAAACCGCCCGCCCCCCTGGAACGAAAGAACCGGGATCCGACGCATCGGATCCCGGCTCTTTTCCGGTCTTCGGACTCCTCCGGCTAGCTGCCGAAGTTGTCGTAGAGGATGTTCTCAGGCGGCACGCCCAGCGAATCGAGCATCTTCACCACCGACGAGATCATCATCGGAGGTCCGCACATGAGGTAGATGCAGTCCTCCGGAGCCTGATGGTGCTTCAGATAGTTCTCGTAGAGGACGTTGTGTACGAAGCCCGGCGTATAGGGGATACCTGCGGCATCGGCCTCCGGATCGGGACGGTCCAGCGCCAGGTGGAACGAGAAGTTGGGGAACTCCTTCTCGATCTCGTGGAACTCGTGCAGATAGGGAGCCTCCTTCAGCGCACGCGCTCCGTACCAGAACGATACCGGACGCTTCGTCTTCTCGGTCTTGAACAGGTGCATGATGTGGCTGCGCATCGGAGCCATACCGGCACCACCGCCCACGAAGATCAGCTCCTGCGTGTCGGGCAGGTTGTCCGGCAGGAAGAACTCGCCGTAAGGACCCGAGATCGTCACCTTGTCACCCGGCTTGCGCGAGAAGATGTACGACGAGCAGATACCCGGGTTCACCTTCATGAACGCTCCGGCGGCACGGTCGAACGGCGGCGTGGCGATACGGATGTTCAGCATGATGATGTTGCCCTCGGCCGGGTGGTTGGCCATCGAGTAGGCGCGGAACGTCGGCTCGGGGTTCGTGGCCACCAGATCCCACATCTTCATCTTGTCCCAGTCGGCACGGTACCTCTCGTCGATGTCCATGTCCGAGAACTTGATCTGGTCGTACTTCGGAATGTCGATCTGGATGTAGCCGCCGCTGCGGAACTTCAGGTTCTCACCCTCCGGCAGCTTCACCACGAACTCCTTGAGGAAGGTCGAGATGTTGCGGTTCGATACCACCGTGCACTCCCACTTCTTCACGCCCAGCACGGCCTCCGGTACATGAATCTTGAGGTTCTCCTTCACCTTCACCTGGCAGCCCAGACGCCAGTGGTCCTTGGCCATCTTGCGCGAAATGAAGCCCGTCTCCGTGGGCAGGATGTCACCACCGCCCTCCAGTACCTGGCACTTGCACATGCCGCACGAACCGCCTCCGCCGCACGCCGAAGGAAGGAATACCTTGTTGTTGGCCAACGTCGAGAGAAGCGTCGATCCGCTCTCGGTCGTGATGACCTTCTCTCCGTTGTTGATGTCGATCGTCACGGCGCCCGACGTGGTCAGCTTCGCCTTCGCGTACAGCAGCAGAGCCACCAGCACCAGCGTGATCACCAGAAAGGCTACGATCGCTATTAAAATCGTTGTTGTCATGGTTGCGAATTCTCTTAGTTTAGAACTGAATACCCGAGAAGATCATGAAGGCGATACCCATCAGACCCGTGATGATGAAGGCGATACCCGGACCCTTCAGCGCTGCGGGAATGTGCGAGTAGGTCGTCTTCTCGCGGATGGCCGCCATCATCACGATCGCCAGCCACCAGCCCAGACCCGAGCCCAGACCGTAGACGACCGTCTGCCAGAACGACGTCAGCTCGCCTGCATCGACCTTCTGCTGCATGAAGAGCGAACCGCCCATGATGGCGCAGTTCACCGCAATCAGCGGCAGGAAGATACCCAGCTGGCTGTAGAGCGTCGGCGAGAACTTCTCGACGATCATCTCAACCAGCTGTACGAACGCGGCGATCGTGGCAATGAAGACGATGAACGACAGGAAATTCAGGTCCACGCCCGGAACCAGTGCGTCGGCCTTCAGCACGTATTCATACAAGAGGTAGTTCAGCGGCACGGTCATCACCATCACGAACGTGACGGCTGCTCCCAGGCCGAGAGCCGTCTTCACGCTCTTCGACACGGCGATGTACGAGCACATGCCGAAGAAGAAGGCGAAGACCATGTTGTCGATAAAGATCGACCGGATGAAGATATTCAATGATTCCATATGTTATCCTCCTATTTTTCCTGTAAGTCCTTGTTGCGCGAACGGTGCACCCAGATGATGCAGCCCACGATGATCAGCGCCATCGGCGGGAACAACATCAGACCGCAGTTCGAATAGAATCCGCCTTCGGCCATGTACCAGCTTTCGGGAATGATGCGCAGCCCGAGCAGCGTGCCCGAGCCCAGCAGCTCGCGGAAGAAGGCCACGATGACCAGAATCAATCCATATCCCAGACCGTTGCCGATACCGTCGAGGAACGACACCCACGGCTTGTTGCCCAGGGCGAAGGCCTCCACGCGGCCCATCACGATACAGTTCGTGATGATCAGGCCGACGTAGACCGACAGCTGTTTCGAGACTTCATAGACATAGGCCTTCAGCACCTGGTCCACCAGGATCACCAGCGCGGCGATCACCACCAGCTGGACGATGATGCGGATACGCGCCGGTACGCCGTTGCGCAGCAGCGACATCACCAGGTTCGAAAAGCCCGTGACGACCGTCACGCTCAGTGCCATCACGATTGCCGGCTTGAGCTGTACCGTAACGGCCAGTGCCGAGCAGATACCCAGGATCTGCACGATGACCGGGTTGTTCGCGGAGAACGGGCCCGTCAGGTATTTCATGTTGTTACTCATTGCTTTCTGCATTTTCTTCGTTAGACACTTCAGCCGTTGCAGCCTCCGGTGCGGCGGCGGCCTGACGCTTCGACTCCAGCAGCGGCAGGTAGTTCTCCAGGCTGTTGTAGAGCATGGCCGTCACGCCGTCCGAGGTCTTCGTACCGCCCGAGATGGCATCCACCTCGTGGGCCGGATCCTTCGCCCCGCCCTTGCGCAGCGTCACCGACACGAACTTGTCGCCTTCGAAAATCGTCTTGCCGACGAATTTCGCCTGATACTTCGGCGTAGCGATCTCGGCTCCCAGACCCGGGGTCTCACCCTTGTGGGCCATGATGATACCCGAAATCGTGTTCATGTCCTTCTCCAGAGCCACGTAGCCCCAGACCGGACCCCACAGACCCATGCCCGTCACCGGGATGACCATGCGGCCGTCCTTGGCCTCGAAGACCGGGAACTTGCCCTCGGCGAAGGCCGTCGGCAGGTCGTTGAGCAGCGCGAAGACGTCGCCGTCGACACGCTGGCCCTCCTTGTCGACCACGTAGGCGTCGATGAACTGGTCGTACGACTCGTTCTCGGCCGAAAGCGACGAGAGGATGTTGCGTTTCTTCTCGTTCAGGTCGTTGGCATCCTGGCGCGGCTTGAGGGCCAGAGCGGCCACCGACAGCAGGATGGCGACGATCACCACCATCACCGTCGAATAGAGTATAATATAGGCGTTGCTGTTCGTATCGCTGAACAGACCCTTCTTTTTGGGTTCCGTCACCTCGGTGAATTCCGAAGCCGGAGCGGCGCAAACGGGACACTTTGCGGGGGCGGCGTCACCCTCGTGGATATAGCCGCAAACGTTGCATTTGAATTTTTTCGTTGCCATAATCCCCTATTTTGCGAGTTTCACACGTTTCTTGCGCCGCGAGATGTTCGCCTCGACCACGAAGTAGTCGACCAGCGGTGCCAGCGCGTTCATGAAGAGAATCGAGAGCATCATGCCTTCGGGGTAGGCCGGGTTGACCACGCGGATCATCACGGCCAGCGCTCCGGTCAGCAGACCCACGATATACTTGCCCGTATTGGTCTGGGCCGACGTTACGGGGTCCGTAGCCATGAAGACGGCACCGAAGGCGAAGCCGCCGACGATCAGGTGCCACCAGGCCGGATACTCCGTCACGCCCAGCGCCTGGAACAGGTAACCCATGGCCAGTCCACCGACGAAGACCGAGATCATCGTCCGCCACGAGGCGATGCCCGTCACCAGCAGGATCACGGCGCCGATCAGAATGGCCAGCGTCGAGGTCTCACCGAACGATCCGGGGATCATGCCCAGGAAGGCGTCCAGCGGCGAGTAGGTCATCGTACCGGTCGACGAGAGCTGTTCGAGGGCCGTTGCGCCCGAGACGCCGTCGACCTGTGCGCCCATCATCGTCCAGTTCGAATACCAGACCGTCTCGCCCGACATCGAGGGCGTATAGGCGAAGAAGGCGAAGGCGCGGGCCAGCAGCGCCGGGTTGAAGACGTTCATGCCCGTACCGCCGAAGACCTCCTTGCCGAAGATCACGGCGAAGGCCGTCGAGACGGCGACCATCCACAGCGGCGTCGACACGGGGAAGATCATCGGGATCAGAAGACCCGTCACCAGGAAGCCCTCGTTGACCTCATGGCCGCGCACCTGGGCGAAGTAGAACTCGATGCCCAGACCCACGATGTACGACACGCACACCATCGGCAGCACGCGGACCAGTCCGTAGAAGAAGGCCTGGAAGCCCTCCAGACCAACCTGCGAGCCCGTCCACCAGCATCCGAACAGGAAGGCCGGCATCAGCGCCAGCACCACGACGATCATCGTACGCTTCATGTCGTTGCAGTCGCGGATGTGTGCGCCCTTCACGGTCGTCGTGTTCGGCACGAAGAGGAACGTTTCGAACGCATCGAACGTCGACTCGAGGAAGCCCAGTTTCCCGCCTTTCGAGAACGTGGGCTTGATATTGTCCATAAATTTGCGAAGTCCCATCTTTAAGCCTCCTTGATCATTAAGTTAATACCGTCGCGGATGATCTGCTGGATCTCGATCTTCGAAGGATCGACGAACTCGCACAGCGCCAGATCCTCCTCCGTCACCTCGTAGATACCCAGATTCTCCATCTTGTCGATATCGCCCGCCAGGCAGGCCTTCAGCAGGTACATCGGGTAGATGTCCATCGGCAGATACTGCTCGTAGAGGCCCGTCACCACGAAGGGACGCTCGCCGCCGTTGAGGTTCGTATCCAGATCGTAGGCCTTGTGCGGGAAGAGCCACGAGAAGTAGGCCCGCGATACGGAGAACTTCTTCGTGCGCGGCATGGCCCAGCCCAGCAGCTCGTACTTGTTGCCCTCGGGGATGGCCGTCAGCTGGTTGGCGTAGTAGCCCAGGAAGCCGTCGAGCGAGGTCTTCGTACCGGTGAGCACGTTGCCCGAGATGAAGCGCACGGCATCGCCCTCCTTCTGTTTGCGGACGTTGCCGCGGACGATCGAGTCGACCTTCGCACCGGCGATGACGCGCACGTACTGCGGGTGTTCGATCTCGGAGCCTGCCACGGCGATGATCCGCGTCATGTCGACACGGCCCTCGTTGAACAGACGGCCGATGATGGCCAGATCCTGGATGTTGACCGTCCAGACCAGATCGCCCTTGTTGATCGGGTCGATGTGGTGGATCTGCACGCCGACGTTGCCCACCGGGTGCTTGCCGGCGAAGGTGTGCAGCTCGACGCCCTTGAGCTGGGCCATCTGACCCTCGTGGCCGGCCAGCATCGAGAGGTGAACCTTGCCCGGGGTGAGCTTGCGCATCACCTCGATACCGGTCTGCAGGTTCCGCTGCTCGGACTTCAGCACGAAATTGTAGTCCGGAGCCTGGGGCGCCGAATCGAACGCCGAAATGAAGATGGACTTCGGCGTGTCGGCGGGGTTGGCGATGATGCCGTAGGGGCGCTGGATGAGCATCGGCCACAGACCCGACTGGAGCAACAGTTCGACGATCTGGTCGCGCGTAGCCTTCTCAGGGGTGCTCACCGCGAAGGACTCGTACTCCTGCTTGGAGTCGGGGGTCACCGTCACCGAGAGCACCTTGCGCTTCTCACCGCGGTTGATGGCCGACACCGTGCCGCTGACGGGCGACGTGAAGAGGACGCGCTCGCTGAACTTGTTGAAGAACAGCGGCGTTCCGGCCTTCACCCGATCGCCTGCCTTGACCAGCAGTTTGGGTGTCACACCCTCGAAATCCAGCGGCGAGAGGGCATACTCCGAAGCCTGCGGCGCATCGGCCAGCGACTCCTGGGGCTTGCCCACCAGATTGATGTCTAAACCCTTGCGTAAAGTAATGATTTTCGACATGGTTTAAGATTTTGAGTTATTTGTGTGTTTGGTTTCCGTCTTTTCCTGCAGCCGATCCTGCTGCGTGCAACCGCTGCCGGACCGCGCCCCGCTGCCGGAAACGGAGGGTTGTGCAGGCCGAAATTTCGGGTTGGATGCAGGCTCTTAGCTGTTAGCAGGCTAACAATTACCGCGTGCGAAAGTACGAAATTTTTTCCGAAAAAGCCATCCCTGCGACCATTATTTCCTAAATTTACTTAAAATTCCTACTTTTGCCCGGAAAATGGAGCCCTGCGTCAACATACACACCCATCGACCCGCGGGATACGGCATCGAACTCCGCACCGCAGGTGTGCACCCCTGGGAGCCCGATCTGCACGCTGCAGAGCGACTTGCGGAGGTGCTCGGCGCCCAATTGGCCAACCAGTCGGGCCCGTCCGACGGGAGTTCCGCTCCTCAGTCGGCGGCGGAGGTGCCGACGGTCGGGATGCGGGTCCCGGAGAAGCCGAACGGACGGGACCTGGACACGGAGGAGCCGAACAGACGGGAGAGAGTCCCGGAGGAGCCGAACGGCCGGGAGCGGGACACGGAAAGCCCGACACGAACGACCGGATCCGCCGAGAGTCGGGACTCCGCAACGGGACCCGCCCTGATACGGACCACCGGAACGGGAGAATGGCAGGCCACCGGAACGGATCCCGCCCTGATACGGACTGCCGGATTGGGAGAGGGCCAAGGCCCCGCAGCAGACCCCGCCCTGATACGGACCACCGGAACGGGAGAAGGGCAGGCCACCGGAACGGATTCCACCCTGATACGGACCGCCGGGACGGGAGGGAGCCAAGTCCCCGCCACGGGACCCGCCCTGATACGGACCACCGGAACGGGAGAAGGGCAGGCCACCGGAACGGATTCCACCCTGATACGGACCGCCGGGACGGGAGGGAGCCAAGTCCCCGCCACGGGACCCGCCCTGATACGGACCGCCGGGTTGGCCGCGGAATGGATGGAGATTACGGAGGTGGCGGCGGCCGGGATTCAGGCCATCGGCGAGATCGGCCTCGACTTTGCCTGCCGCAGCGACCGCACCCTGCAGACCGAGGTGCTGCGCATCCAGCTCCGGCTGGCTCGCCGGACGGGGCTGCCCGTCGTGCTGCACTGCGTGAGGGCCTTCGAGCCGCTGATGCGCGAACTGGCGGCATGCCGGCCCCGCGAGGTCATCTTCCACGGATTCATCGGCTCCCCGGAGCAGGCCCGCACGGCCCTCTCGCACGGCTGTTACCTCTCGTTCGGGGAGCGGACGTTCGCCTCGCCGAAGAGCCTCCGCGCCCTGCACGAAGTGCCGCTCGACCGCCTCTTCCTCGAGACGGATGACGCTCCGGTGTCGATCGAACGGATCTACGACCGTGCAGCCCGCGAACTCGGTCTCGAAGTCGGGGTGCTGAGGCGGGCCACGTACGAAAATTACAAACGCATCTTTGAACCGAAACACGAAAATGGATAACTGGCTCGAACGAACCGAACTGCTGCTGGGCGAGGAGAAGCTCGCCCGACTGAAAGGGGCCCACGTGCTGGTGGTCGGACTCGGAGGCGTCGGGGCCTATGCCGCCGAGATGGTGGCCCGGGCCGGCGTCGGACGCATGACCATCGCCGATGCCGACACCGTCAACACGACCAACATCAACCGTCAGCTCGTCGCCCTGCACTCGACCGTCGGACGGCAGAAGGCCGACGTGCTGGCCGAACGTCTGCGCGACATCAATCCCGGGATCGAACTCACAGTCGTCAACCGCTACATCCGCGACGAGGAGACCTACCGCCTGCTCGACGCCGCGCGGTACGACTATGTGGTCGACGCCATCGACACCCTCTCGCCCAAACTCGCCCTGATCGCCGCCGCACTCGAACGCCGTCTGCCGCTGGTCAGCTCGATGGGCGCCGGCGCCAAGATGGACCCCACGAAGCTCGAAATCGCCGACATCTCGAAGACCCACCACTGTCCGCTGGCACACATGCTGCGCAAGCGGCTCCACAAACTCGGCATCCGCCGCGGATTCCGGGCCGTCTTCTCGCCCGAACCGATGCGCGAAGGGGCGATGATCCTCTGCGAGGAGCAGAACAAGAAGTCGAACGTCGGGACGATCTCCTACATCCCGGCGCTGTTCGGCATCGGCTGCGCCTCGGTGGTCATCCGCGGGCTGATCGGCGAACTCGATGCCCCGACCCCCGACTCCCCCACCGGACAGCCCACCTCGTCGGGCGCCCCGGAGGCTCAGGAGGGCCAGATACCCGGTCCCTCGATCGAACCGGCTCCGGTCGGCCCGATCCCCGACAACCGGACGCACGGTGTGGCGACCCGGACGGTTCCGGCGTCGCCGGAGGCTCAGAACCCCTCGGCGGCCCGGACCGAAAAAGCGGAATAAGACACACGAAATCAATCCAATAAACGACACAACGTCATGAAACCGAACATTGTCTTTCTGGATGAATACAGCCTGGGCGGAGCCGACCTTTCGGCCATCCGCGCGCTGGGAAACTACACGGCCTACGAGACGACGCGTCGCGACGAGATCGTCGAACGCTGCCGGGAGGCCGACATCGTCATCACCAACAAAGTCCCCTTCGATGCCTCAACGCTGCGCGCCCTGCCCCGTCTGCGGCTGATCTGCGTCGCCGCGACGGGCGTGAACCACATCGATCTGACGGCCGCCGCCGAACAGGGCGTCGTCGTGAAGAACGCCGTGGGGTACTCGACCCACTCGGTCACCGAAACCACCATCGGCGCCGCCATCGCCCTGCTGCGGCAGATCACCTACTACGACCGCTTCTCGAAAGAGCACTATGCCGCCTCCGGCCGTCAGTTCCACTTCGGCCGCACGACCCACCAGCTCAGTGGTTCGCACTGGGGAATCATCGGTCTGGGGAACATCGGCCACAGCGTCGCCACCGTTGCCCGCGCCCTGGGCTGCGAGGTGGCCTACACCTCCACGTCGGGCGTCGGCCGGCAGGAGCCCTATCCCTGCATGCCGCTTGACGAACTGCTCGCCTGGGCCGATGTCGTATCGATCCACTGCCCGCTCAACGACCGCACCCGCAACCTGATCGGCCCCCGTGAACTGGCCCGGATGAAGCCCTCGGCCCTGCTGATCAACGTCGCCCGCGGCGGAATTGTCGATGAGGCGGCGCTCGCGGCGGCTCTCGACGAGGGACGGCTGGCCGGGGCGGCCCTCGACGTCTTTGTCCACGAGCCCATCGAGGCAGGGAATCCGCTCCTGGCGGTGCGCGAACCCGACCGGCTGCTGCTCTCGCCCCACAACGCCTGGTCGCCCGTCGAGGCGGTCGAGGTGCTCGTCGAGTGCATCGTGCGCAACATCCGCGAAAACTGGAAGAACGACTGACCATGGAGACCCCCGAAAACAGCCCGCTGACGCCCGACGAACGGCGTCGGCGGGTCTTTGAATGGCTCGATGCCCACGCAATCCGCTACACGTGGTACGAACATCCCGAGGCGCCGACCATCGAGATCGCCCGCCAGTACTGGCACGACGACGGCTCGAAACACTGCAAGAACCTCTTCTTCCGCAACCACAAGGGCGACCGCCACTATCTGGTCTCGTTCGACTGCGAGCAGTCGCTGGCGATCCACGATCTGGAACACCGTCTGCATCAGGGCAAGCTGTCGTTCGCCTCGGAGCAGCGCATGGAGCGCTGGCTCGGACTGCGGCCCGGATCGGTCTCGCCCTTCGGGCTGATCAACGACCCGGCGAACCACGTCCACCTCTTCCTCGACGCCAATCTCCGACGCTGGCCCGCCCTCTCGTTCCACCCGAACGACAACCGCGCCACGGTGGTCATCACGCAGGAGGAGTTTGCCAAGTTCCTCGCCGCCGTCGGAAACTCCTACGAATACCTCGAACTCTACTGAAACCGGGGGTGCACGCACCACGCCGCCCCGTTTCACAGGATGCGCCGCCTCGGACCAAAAGAGGCGTCGTCTCGGACCATAAAACGCGCTGCCGGCCTCACAAGCAACTCCTCCCGCCCCGAAAGGTGCACCGGCTGCGCTCCGAAAACAGAAAACCCCGATCTCACCAGGTGAGATCGGGGTTTTTCCCTATCATCGGCCGGCAATCCGCAAAGGTCGCCGCCGATGCCTTATTTCATCTCGATGAGCGCCTTGCCGGTCATCTCCTCGGGCTGCGGAAGACCCATCAGCTTCAGCACCGTCGGAGCCACGTCGGCCAGAATGCCGTTGTGCACCGACTTCACGCGGTCCGAAACCACCACGATGGGCACCGGATTGAGCGAGTGAGCCGTGTTGGGCGTACCGTCGGGGTTGATGGCGTTGTCGGCGTTGCCGTGGTCGGCGATCATCACCACCTCGTAGCCGTTGGCCTTGGCTGCCTCAACAACCTTCGCAACACACTGGTCCACAGCCTTTACGGCCTTCACAATAGCGTCGTAGACACCCGTGTGGCCCACCATGTCGCCGTTGGCGAAGTTCAGGCAGATGAAGTCGAACTTCTGCTCGCCCAGCGCGGCAACCAGCTTGTCGGCTACCTCGGGAGCCGACATCTCGGGCTGCAGGTCGTACGTGGCCACCTTCGGCGAAGCGACCAGAATACGCTCCTCACCCGGGAACTTGTCCTCGCGGCCGCCGTTCAGGAAGAAGGTCACGTGGGCATACTTCTCGGTCTCGGCAATACGCAGCTGCTTCAGACCCTGCTTCGAAACCCACTCGCCGATCGTATCGGGCACGTCGGCCTTGTCGAAGAGGATGTGCAGACCCGTGAACTTGGCGTCGTACGGCGTCATGCAGCAGTAGTACAGCGGCATGGTGTGCATCCCGGCCTCGGGCATACCCTGCTGCGTGAGGACGATCGTCAGCTCCTTGGCGCGGTCGTTGCGGTAGTTGAAGAAGATCACCAGGTCGTTCGGCCGGATCAGACCGATCGGCTGGCCCGCTGCGTCGACGTGAACGATCGGCTTGATGAACTCGTCCGTCACGTCGGCATCGTACGACTTCTGCACGGCGGCAACCATGTCCGTATCGTGCTCGCCGACACCCTCGACCAGAGCGTCATAGGCCACCTTGACACGCTCCCAGCGCTTGTCGCGGTCCATCGCATAGTAGCGGCCGATCACCGTGGCAATCTGCCCGCCGGTCTTCGAGAGGTGCTCCTCCAGCTGGGCGATGAAGCCCTTGCCGCTGTGGGGATCGGTGTCACGACCGTCCATGAAGCAGTGCACGTAGGTGCGGTCCGAAATGCCGTACTCCTGCGCGATGTCGCACAGCTTGAAGAGGTGCTCGAACGACGAGTGTACGCCGCCGTTCGACGTCAGACCCATGAAGTGTACGCCGACGCCCTTCTCCTTCGCATACTCGAAGGCCTTGACGATTTCGGGGTTCTTCAGAATCGAGTTGTCGCGGCACGCGCGGTTGATCTTCACCAGATCCTGGTAAACGACCCGGCCGGCACCGATATTGAGGTGGCCCACCTCCGAGTTGCCCATCTGGCCCTCGGGCAGACCGACGTTTTCACCGTCCGTACGCAGTTCGGCGTGGGGATACTGCTCGGTCATGGCCGAGATGTAGGCCGGGTGAACCGTCCAGATAACGTCAGCCTTGTCGTGATGGCCGTCGCCCCAGCCGTCGAGAATCATCAATAAAACCTTGTTGCTCATATCTGTCTCGTTTTTTGATTGTTATTTCACTTGTGCCGCGATCAGTTCCACGGCCTTGTCAATGGCAGCCTGCAGACCCTTGGCATTCTTGCCGCCGGCCGTGGCGAAGAAGTTCTGTCCGCCACCGCCGCCCTGCATCAGCTTCGCCGCCTCGCGGACCACCGTGCCGGCATGGACGCCCTGGGCCGTGATCTCGTCGCCGAGCATCACCGTCAGCGTCGGCTTGCCCTCGCAGAGCGATCCGACTACCAGCACCAGGCGCGGCAGGCGCTGCCGCAAATTGTAGGCCAGATCCTTCACCAGATCCGGACGACGGTCGGTCTGTGCGGCGAAGAGCTGCATGCCGTCGCGATCGGGTGCCGACGAGGCGATCTTGTCGGCCCACTGCGCCACCTGTTCGCGGCGCATCGCCTCGACCTCCTTCGAGAGGGCCTCGTTGCTCTCGAGCATCTTCTTGACAGCCTGCACGACCTGCGGATTGTTCAGGTACTCGGCCACGTTGCGCATCGTATCCTCCGCCGCATCGATCACCTTCTCGGCCTGTTCGCCCGTGACGGCCTCGATACGCCGCACACCGGCCGAAATGGCCCCCTCGGAGAGGATCTTGAAGTAACCGATCGTTCCCGTTGCCCGCGTGTGGGTTCCGCCGCAGAGCTCGACCGACGTGCCGAAGCGAACCATGCGCACCCGGTCGCCGTACTTCTCGCCGAAGAGCATCATCGCACCGGCGGCAGCGGCCTCCTCCTTCGTCGCCGAGCGGTTCTCGACGAGCGGGTAGTCGGCGCGGACGGCCTGGTTGACCAGGTGCTCAACCTCGCGCAGCTGCTCGGGGGTCACCTTCTGGAAGTGCGAGAAGTCGAAACGCAGCATCTCGGGCGTCACGAGCGAGCCCTTCTGCTCGACGTGCGAGCCGAGCACCTTGCGCAGCGCCTCGTGCAGCAGGTGGGTGGCCGTATGGTTGTTGGCGGCGCTCTGCCGCTTTTCGGGATCGACCTTGGCGGTGAATTCGGCCGCGGGGTTCTCCGGAAGCTGGTTGACGATGTGGATGATCAGACCGTTCTCCTTCTCCGTGGCGACGATCGGAATCCGCTCGTTGATGCTCTCGATCACGCCCGTATCACCGATCTGACCGCCCGAATTGCCGTAGAACGGCGTGCGGTCGAAGACCAACTGGTAGGAGGTCTTGCCCTTCGACGTCACGCGGCGGTAGCGGGCGATATGGATCTGCTCGGTCAGCGTGTCGTAACCCGTGAAGATGCTCTCCTTGATCGGGAGGAGCTCCACCCAGTCGTCCGTATCGACGGCGGCGGCGTTGCGCGAACGCGCCTTCTGGGCCTGCAGCTCCTGCTCGAAGGCCTCCAGATCGACCTCCACGCCCTGTTCGCGGGCGATCAGCTCCGTCAGGTCAATCGGGAAACCGAACGTATCGTAGAGTTCGAAGGCATCCTTGCCCGAGATGCGGTTCGAGCCCTCCTTCTTCGTGCGGGCGATGACTCCGTCCAACAGGTTGATACCCGTGGCGAGCGTCCGCAGGAAGGCGGCCTCCTCCTCCTCGATCACCTTCATGATGAGGGTCTGCTGCGCCTTCAGCTCGGGGAACTGGCCTCCCATCTGCTCGACCAGCCCCGGAACCAGCCGGCAGATCGTCGGCTCGGTGAAGCCCAGGTAGGTGTAGCCGTAGCGCACGGCACGGCGCAGGATGCGGCGGATCACATAGCCCGCCTTGACGTTCGACGGAAGCTGTCCGTCGGCAATCGAGAAGGCGATGGCGCGCAGGTGGTCGGCGATCACGCGCATGGCCACATCCGACTTCTCGTCCTCGCCGTAGCGCTTACCCGCCATCGAGGCGATGCGCGAAATGGTCGGCTGGAAGACATCCGTATCGTAGTTCGACTTCTTGCCCTGCAGAATCATGCAGAGGCGCTCGAAGCCCATGCCCGTATCGACGTTGCGCGCCGGAAGCTCCTCGAGCGAACCGTTGGCCTTGCGGTTGAACTGCATGAAGACCAGGTTCCAGATCTCGATCACCTGCGGGTGGCCGGCGTTGACCATCTCACGACCCGGCTTGGCGGCAATCTCCGCCTCGTCGCGCAGGTCGAAGTGGATCTCCGAGCAGGGACCGCACGGTCCCGTCTCGCCCATCTCCCAGAAGTTGTCGTGCTTGTTGCCGCGGATGATGTGGTCCTCGGGCAGGAAACGGCGCCAGTAGTCGTAGGCCTCCTGGTCGAACGGCACGCCGTCCTCCTCCGAACCCTCGAACACCGTGGCGTACATCCGCTCGGCAGGCAGCTTGTAGACGTCGTGCAACAGCTCCCACGCCCACTCGATCGCCTCCTTCTTGAAGTAGTCGCCGTAGGACCAGTTGCCCAGCATCTCGAACATCGTATGGTGATAGGTATCGTGTCCGACCTCCTCCAGGTCATTGTGTTTGCCCGACACGCGAAGGCACTTCTGCGTATCGGCCGCACGCGGATACTTGCGCGGCGCGTTGCCCAGGAAGATATCCTTGAACTGGTTCATGCCCGCGTTGGTGAACATCAGCGTGGGGTCGCCCTTCACCACCATCGGGGCCGAGGGGACGATAACGTGGCCCTTCGACGCAAAGAAGTCGAGAAAAGCCTGTCTGATTTTATTTGACTCCATCATATATCGATTGATCCTATTTCTACGTTCCTGATTCGGGTTGCAAAATTACACATTTTAAACTAAATTTGCACCTCGCAGCAAGAGATTTTTCCGCAATGAGCCAAAAAGGTCACAGATTCAATACCGAGGCACTGCGTGCCGGTGCCGGCGAGCTGACGCACGAGGCCCAGGTCCTCACGCACGACGTCGTGACGGCCCCCTTCCGGCTCAAAACCTACCGGCTGATCCGCAAGATCCTCATCGGTTTCATCCTCGTCTCGATCGCAAACGTCCTCTTCTCCTACTTCTTCTATACGCCCAAGATGTACCGCATCCTGCGCGACAACCGCGAAACGGTCATCCGCTACCGCATCCTCCAGGACCGCATCCGCACCGCTCAGCGCCGCGTCGACGAGATCCGCCACCGCGACAGCTACGTCTACCGTTCGCTCTTCTCGACCGATACGATCTCGATCCCCGGCGTCTGGAAACCCTATCCCGACTCGAAATACGCCTCGATGGCCGACGACGACTACGCCCCGCTGATGGTCGGCACGTGGCGACAGATCGACGCCCTGGCCCGCACGCTCTATCTCGAATCGGTATCGATGGACGAACTCCAGCAGCTCTCCCAGAACAAGGAGCAGCTGGCCATGGCCGTGCCCGCCATCTGGCCCATCGACCGCAAGGCACTGCACAACAACCATATCGGCGCCTTCAACCCGCGCCGTTTCCACCCCATTCTCCACCGCATCGTCGCCCACGAGGGCATCGACTTCGGCTGCGACCGCGGCACCCCCGTCTACGCCACGGGCGACGCCGTCGTCGAAATCGCCTCCGAAAACGGATACAACGGCGGTTACGGACACCAGGTGCTCCTGAACCACGAATTCGGTTACAAGACCCGCTACGCCCACCTGAGCGACGTGCTCGTCAAGCCCGGCGACCGCGTCAAGCGCGGCCAGATCATCGCCCGGACCGGGAACACCGGACGCTCGTCGGGCCCCCACCTCCACTACGAGGTCATCCACAAGGGCGTCCCCGTCAACCCGATCAACTACTTCAACCGCGACATGTCGGCCGAAGAGTACGAACGCCTGATGGAGAACCTGCGCGAAACCAACTTCGAAAAGTATTGACGCCATGGCCGGAAAAAAGGATCTCGAACGCCTCCGCAGGCGCAAACGCCGCAAACAACGCATCATCAGCGCTACGGTACACCTCTTCGTCTGGTTCGGTGTGGCCGTGCTCTACTACATCGGCTTCTCGATCTTCTTCGACACCCCCTTCGAGTATGAACTCAAGCACTCGACCGATCAGCTGAGAAACGAATACACGGCCCTCGAACAGCGCTACGACTCGCTCTCGATGGTCCTCGACAACCTCTCGGCCCGCGACCGGAACGTCTTCCGCATCCTCTTCGAATCGGAGCCCTACGACTTCGAAACCGAACTTGAGGCCCGTCAGGCCGCCACCTACGAGAAGATCGTCGGCCGCTCGACCCGCCAGCTCAAACGCGAACTGCGCGAAGGGGTGCTCGACATGGAGTCGCAGCTCGTCCGGCTCGGGGACTCCTACCTCGAACTGCAGGCCCGCATCGACACCGTCGGGCGCGGATGCGACAACATCCCCTCGATCCAGCCCGTCATCAACAAGCAGCTGACGCTGCTCACGGCCTCCTACGGCATGCGCATCCACCCCTTCTTCAAGACGCTGCAGTCGCACCAGGGCGTCGACTACACCATCCCCGAAGGGTCGCGCGTCTTCGCCACGGCCGACGGCGTGGTCCGCGACGTCTCGTCGCGCAACTCGACCCAGGGAAAAACCGTCGTCATCGACCACGGAAACGGTTACGAAACCTCCTACAGCCACCTCTCGCAGATCAACGTGACGAAGGGGCAGCGCGTCCGCCGCGGCGACATCATCGCCCTCTCGGGCGACACGGGTCTCTCGCTGGCCCCGCACCTCCACTACGAGGTGCGCAAGGAGGGCATGCGCGTCGACCCGATCCACTATTTCTTCATGGAACTCACCCCCGGAGAGTACCAGCGGCTGATGCGGCTGGCGCAGTCGGGCATGCAATCCTTCGACTGACGCCATGGGAGAGAACGACGCAAGGAGAATCCGACTGCTGCTGCTCGACTTCGACGGCACGCTGGCCGATACGCGGCGGGCCAATACGCTGGCCTACGTCACGGCGCTCGGCGAGGCCGGCTACAACCTCACGGAGGAGGAGTATGCGGCCAACTACTTCGGCATGCGCTGCGAGGAGTTTCTGACCCGTTTCGGGATTGCGGACCCCGCCGAACGCGAACGGCTGCGGCTGCGCAAGATCGCCCTCTACCCCACGTTTTTCGACACGGTGCGGCTGAACCGCCCGCTGTGGGAGTTCTGCTGTCAGTTCCGCAGGGAGGGCGGACGCGTCTGGGTGGTCTCGACCGGAAGCCGCGCAAACATCGACAACGTCATGCGCTACCTCGGCATCGGCGGCCCCGAAACCCCGGAGAGCGAAGCTCCGCTCGGGCAGGTCGACGGAATCCTCTCGGGGCTCGACATCGAGCATGCCAAACCCGCACCGGACTGCTTTCTCGAAGCGATGCGCCGCGAAGGGTGCACGCCGCAGCAGACGCTGATCTTCGAGGATTCGCCGATCGGCATCGAGGCAGCCCGGCGCAGCGGCGCCGGTTATTTCGTCGTCAAACTCTGATCCGAGCCCGCTCAGAAGCGCGGATCGTCGTGCGGACGGGGAGGTTGAGCGGGTTTCTGACGCTTTGGTTTCTTGGGCTTCTTCGGTTTTTTGGGCTTCGGAGGCGCAGGATGATGGTGGCCGTAACCCGGAGGGGGCGGCACCTCGTGGTGAGGTCCGCGCGGCGGACGCGGGCCGACGGGCCGGTGAACGGCACAGGAGGAGAAAAGCATGGCCGTCACAAGCAGGCACACGCTCCAGATTCGTCTCGGTTTCATCGTACGTGAGGCATTAAATCCATTTCGTCTACAAAGATAATACATTTCAGCGGTTTGCAAAATCCGGGAAAATCGTATCTTTGTTCCATCCATTTTTTCGCCCCCATTATGAAACCATCAGACAACGGCCCCTGCTACCCGGCCGAAGAGAAATCATACCCCTCCGAAAAGAGTTCCGGAACTCCGGACCGCATTCCCGACGACCCAACCGGCCTCGGGGCAGACAACGGGCCAAACAGAAACCCGGACAGAGGTTCGGGCAACGGTCCGGATTGCATTTCTGGCGGCACCTCGGGCAAGAGGCAGGACATGAGCCCGGACAACACCTCGGACCGCACCCCGGGCTGCAGCGCCTCGGATCAGGAGCCGCAAAGGGATTCGGACGGCAGCGGACGGAACGAAAAATTGTCGTGGCGCAAACGCCTCCGCAGGCGCCGGACCGCCATGTTGCGGCGTATCGAGTACAACCGTCTGCGGCGTATCCGCCGCCTCACGGTGCCGAAATACACCCACTGCAAGAACTGCGGCACGCGGCTCGAAGGGATGTACTGCCACCGCTGCGGACAGTATGCCCTCGATATCGAACAACCCTTCTGGAAGTATTTCAAACAGTATTTCGAAAACGTCTACCAGTTCGACAGCAAGGTCTGGCAGACGCTGTGGCTGCTGTTCCGACGCCCCGGGCTGCTGACGCTGGAGTTCAACGCCGGGAAAATCAACTCCTACGTCCATCCGCTGCGGCTGTTCATGTTCATCTCGGCACTCTTCTTCCTGGCCGTGGCCTTCTTCATCCCCGAGGCCGACAAGGCCCTCGGTCCCGTCGAAAAACAAATCTCGGCGCTGCGCGATCCGTTCATCCTCGAATCGATTCAGAGTGAGTATGCGAAAGATCCCGATGGCTTCAGTCGGGACACGGTCGTCTGGGTGGGCAACGCCCGCACGGTCTTCGAGGGGCTGGAGTCACTCGCCAAGGTCCGCGACCGCCCGGGACACGACACGCTGCAGGTCCGCCTGCCGATGTTCCTGCTCGAGGAGAACTACCTGATCGCCGCCCCCCGCGACTCGATCTACTGGAGCAGCGAAGACCCCCAAAGGCCCTCTGCCCTGGCCAATCGGGAGGAGGTGCAACAGCTTCACCGCGAAATGGTCTACGAGGAGATCATCGGCTGGTTCTCGCAGTGGCTGCCCGTGATCCTGCTGCTCTTCATCCCTCTCTTCGCCCTGCTGCTGCGCCTCTTCTTCCGCCACAGCCGCATGCTCTACATGGGTCACTTCGTCACGGCGCTTCACCTCCACTCCGTACAGCTGATTCTGGTCTTCATCCTCCTCTTCGGGGTGCAATGGGTCAAACACCCGGGAAATCTCGCCCTGCTGATGCTCGCCCTCTATCTGCTGCACATGGTCTTCGCCTTCCACCGCATCTACGGCAACTCCTGGGGACGGAGCGCCTTCAAGGCCCTCGTCATCCACGGATTCTACATGACCGTGATGGTGATCGTCCTCTTCGCCATCTTCATCTGGCTGCTCTTCCCGCTCATGAAGGAGAACAACTGGTGGTAGCCCCGCCGCAGAGGTCCCGACACACGGCCGCCCCGCAACCCTTTCGGATCGCGGGGCGGCCGCATGTTTGCAGGGGAGGTCCCGAAGGAGGGGTTACCGCTTGCAGATGACGTTGAAATCGCAATACTTGCAGGTGTCCGCCTCCGCACACTGGCGGAACGGCGTGGCGGGGTCGTAGATCTCGGAGAGGGTCTGCCCGACCAGCTCCTCGAATCGCGCCTCGTAATGCGAATAGCGTCCGCCGCGGATCCCCAGCTCGCGGTCGAGGAGCGTCGGCAGGTAGTCGTCGCGGTTCATCGCCCGCACGTAGTAGAGCGTCGGTTCGGCATCACAGCCGTGTGCGTGGTAGAGCATCATCGCGTAGAGCAGCGTCTGGATGATGTTCGACAGGCGCTGCTTACCCTCGCCGTGGAAGAGCTTCTCCAGCCCCTCGAAATCGAGGTGCGGAGCCCCGGTCTTGTAGTCCACCACGCGCAGCGTACCGTCATCGAGGCGGTCGATACGGTCGGCCCGCCCGGCGAACTTCATGCGCCGCACGGTGCCGTCCGGCGTGCGGAAATCAAAGCCCCAGGCCACCTCCTCCTCGAGGTGCTCGACCGTAAAGGTGTCGTGTGCGGCGTCGTAGCGCATCACCCCGCCCCGCAGGTAGCGCGTGACGATATCCTTCACGAGCAGCAGGTTGCCCGTATAGTCGTCGGTCGTGGCCCGCTCGTCGTTCAGGTAGTTCTCGTTGATCGCCTCCTCGACGGCCCGCGCCACCGCCCCCGAACGGCTCAGCGCCCGAAGCGTCTCGCCCGGATGGTGCTCGCGGAGGATCTTCGTGTAGAGCTTCTGCACGGCGGCGTGGAGGATCGTTCCGAACATCGGCGCATCGACCTCCTCCGTCATGCCGTCGTCGCTCTTCAGCCGCGCCACGGAGTAGAAATAGAACTGCATCGGGCAGGTCACGTAGCGGCAGAAGGCCGTCGGCGAGAGGCTCTCCGGCGCCTCGGGATCGGTGAAGCGGCCGAGCCGGCGCATCACCCGCTCGTCCTTCGCCACCTCGATCGGGGCCGTCTCGGCCAGGTTGACGTCCACCCCCACCTCGACCTTCGCCACGGGAAAACCGCTCTCGTAGTCCAGCTGGTAGATGTAGCGGCTCGGCTCGCCGGTCGACTTGTCGTCGGCATGCGAGCAGTAGAGCATCCACACCCGGCGGGCCCGCTGTATGAGCCGGTAAAAATAGTAGGCATAGACCCCTTCGTGGTGCTCGGGGGTCGGCAGCCCGTAGCCCGAACGCAGGTTGTAGGGGATGAACGAGGCCTGGGCCATGTGGTTGCCCGGGAAGTTGTCGTCGTTCATCGAGAGCAGGATGACGTTCTCGAAATCGAGGTTTCGCGTCTCGAGGATTCCCATCACCTGCAGCCCCTCGAGCGGTTCGCCCTCGAAGGGGATGCGCACCGTCTGCAGATGGCGGCGCAGCAGCGAGGCGTAGACCTCCGGCGTCAGCTCGACGTCGCACTCGTCGAGCGAGTTGCGCAGCTTGGTGATCTCCTCTGCGATGACGGCCAGAAACTCCACCCGCTGGCGGGCGTCGTCCCCTTCGTAGGGGACGCGGGCCACGGCCCCGACCACCCGCAGCAGCCAGTCCGACTGGTCGCGCCACTCGACGGCCGGCGAAAAGATCATCCGCAGCAGGTCGTTGCGGCCCAGCCAGGCGGCATCGACCGAGATGCGGCGTTCGCGCACGATCTCCTCCTGCATCTGCCGCGTCACCTCCGGATCGCTGTCCGACACGTAGGGATGGGCCAGAATGCCCGTGGCATCGACATGGTAGAAGCTCCATCCGTCCCCCTTACGGCGGCGGTGGGCCTGCAGCTCGACGAGGCGTTCGATGAAAGTATAGGCCAGGCTCGTGCGCAGCGGATAGCCCATCGTGACGTTGACCTTGCCGATCTCGAGCGGCAGGGCGTAGAGCAGCGGCAGGAGCAGATTCTCGTCGGTCAGCACCACGGCGGTCCGTTTGTCGAGAGGTCCCTCCTGCGCCAGCCGCCGCAGGATCCGCGCCGCCGCCTTGCACTGCACGGCATTCGAGGCGGCCGCCACGGCCGTCAGCTCTTTCTGCGCAGCCATGTTGTCGTGCGAGATGTCGCCCCGCGGCGGGAACTGCACGACATTCTCGCGCACGAACATGCCCGATTCCTGCGCGTCGGAATCCTTGTAATAGGAGTCGTAATCCCAGTAGAAATCGGTCTCGGCGGCCGTCGAGAGGAAGCGGAAGAGCGTCTTCTCGCACTCCGAAAGGGCGTTGAAGCCCGCCACGACGTAGCGCCGCGGCTCCGCGAAGGAGAACTCCCCGGCCCGCAGGCGGTCGGCCGCCGCACGCTGGATCATGCCGTTGTAGGCGAAGCCCAGCTCCAGCAGGCGCTGGCGGAAACGGCGGTAGACGGGTCCCAGACTCTTCCAGATGGAGAGGAAACGGCGCTTCTCCACCGAGAGGTCGGCCTCGTCGCCGAGCGTCGACCAGAACTGCGTGATGATCTCCAGCTGGCGCGGCGTGAGGTACGAAATATCGGCCTCCAGCTCCTTGAGGTCGGTTATGTTGCGGAACAGCCGGTCGGCATCGACGGCATACTTGTCGATCGTGTCGAAGTCGGTCAGCAGCATGTCGCCCCAGAAGTAGAAGCGGTCGAAGGGCTCGTCGTGGTAGTCGGAGTAGATCTTGTAGAGTTCGGTGATCAGCCGCACGCGGTCACCGTGGCGGAGCCCCGAAATCTCGGTCATCAGATCGTCGATCGTCGCCCACGACGGCTGCCACATCGGGCGGTCGGCAATCCGCGACAGCGCATCGACGAAGAAGAGCCGCGCCCGTCGCGACGGGAAAAGCACGGCCCGCTCCGAAAGATGCTCCCCGTAGCGGGCGTAGAGGTCGGCAGCAACCTCGCTGAGAAAGGTCTTCATCGCGGCCGCCGGGCGTTACTCCTCGACCCGGGTGATGTCGCCGCCCATGAACTTCGTGCCGCCGCGCACGACGGTCGGCGTACCGCGGTAGGTGATCTTGCCGCCGGTCGAGGTCTTCCCCTCGAAGCGGTCGGTCACCCACAGCGTGGCCGTTCCGGAGCTCGTCACGTTGGCCTCGGTCGACATCGTCTCCAGCGCACGGGCATCGAGCGATCCCGTCGACAGGTAGAGTGTCAGATAGCGCGCCTCGCCGCTCAGCGTCGCCCGGCTGCGCCCCGTCTGGTTCAGGTTGAGATCCTTCACCGCGAGCTGCGCCTCGACACGGGCCTCGCCGCCGATCGTCAGATCGAGCACCGTCGCCCGCAGCGTGCTGTCGAACTTCGCCACGGCATCCGCCACGGCAATGCGCTCGAGCGTATTGTAGCAGACCGTCACCTGCGTGCGCTCCGTGCGCCGCGAGTCGGGCCGTTCGGTGATCGTGAGCACCCGGTCGCGCACCTCGAAGCGGAAGCGCGTCGAGGTCGACCCCTTCGTATCGTAGATGATCTTCGGAGCCTCGGTGTCGGGGACCCGGACAAAGCGGATGTCGAGCGGCGCCGCCACCTCGACGGCCGTAAACGAAGTGAGCCAATCGCGTTGTCCGCCCTCCTCGATGGAGATCTGGGCACGGGCCGCGCCGCAAAGGGTCAGCAGCAGCAGGCTTGCAAGCAGTCTTTTCATGTGTCGTCTCTGTTTTAACCGAGCGCTAATTTACGAAATTCTTGCGAAATTCGGGTTTTGTTTCGTAATTTTACCTCTGCTAAACGACATTCCGAACAGTGAGAGCGAAGATTCTGAACGCCAGTGCCGGCTCCGGAAAGACCTATCAGCTGGCCTATAAATATGTCCACGACGTCATCGAGGAGCCCGAACTCTATCGCCATGTCCTCGCCGTGACCTTCACCAACAAGGCCACCGAGGAGATGAAGTCCCGCATCCTGAAGGAGATCCACCGTCTGGCATCGGGCCAACAGAGCAACTACCTCGGCGACCTCTGCCGCGAACTCGCACTCGACGAACGGACCGTCCGCCAGCGGGCCGCCGACGTGCGCGCGAAGATCCTCCACGACTACTCGCGCTTCACGGTGCTCACGATCGACACCTTCTTCCAACGCATCCTGCGCGCCTTCATCAAGGAGCTGGGCATCGACCTGAACTACAACGTCGAGATCGAAACCGCCTCGGTCCTCTCGAAGAGCGCCGACACGCTCATCGAACAGATCACCGTCGACCGCGACCTGCAGCGCTGGCTGACCGACTTCGTCCAGGAGCGCATCGACGAGGGGCTCAAGTGGGACATCCGCGACGGAATCCTCTCGCTGGCCGGCGAGATCTTCAAGGAGAAGAACAAGTCGACACTCGACCACGGCCGTTCGCGCGAGGAGCTGGCCTCGATCATCGCCCGCGCCACGGCCCTCGCCGACAAGACCCGCGACGAACTGCGACAGACGGCCCGCCGCGCCGTGGAGACCATCGCCCGCGCCGGACTGACCGTCGACGACTTCCCGTACAAGGCCAAGGGGTTCGCCAGCTGGTTCTACCGCGTGGCCGACGGGTCGCTCGAACCCTACGGCGACCGCGTCCGCAAGGCCTCCGAGGATGAGAACCTCTGGGGCAAGAAGGGGTCGCCTTCGCGCGGGATCGCCCCACAGCTGCGGCCGATGCTCCTCGAGATGCGCACGATCTACGATGCGAACCTCCGCCGGTGGAACACCCGCGACTTGCTGCGCGAAAACTACCGCAGCTTCGCCCTCCTCTCGGACCTCTACGCCCGCGTGCAGAAACTCTGCGAGGAGCAGAACCTCATGCTGCTCTCCGAAACCAAATACCTCCTCTCGGAGTTCATCGACCACAACGACGCCCCGTTCATCTACGAAAAGGTCGGAAACCGCTTCGACCGCTTCATGATTGACGAATTCCAGGATACGTCGGTCAAGGAGTGGGAGAACTTCCTGCCGCTGCTGCAGAACGCCATGGCCCAGTCCGAAAAGGCCTCGGTGCTGATCGTCGGCGACATCAAGCAGTCGATCTACCGCTGGCGCGGCGGCGACTGGCGGATCCTCCAGGAGCGCGCCCCGCAGGAGCTAGGCATGGAGGATACCGAGGTCGTGCCGCTGCGTGACAACTGGCGCAGCCTGCCCCGCATCGTCGACTTCAACAACCGCATCATCGCCCAGGTCGTCGACCGCGACGATGCGGCCCTCGACACGACGCTCCGCACGGCCGTCGCCCAGGGGGGTATCCCGCCCGAAGAGGCCGCCCCGCTCTGCGGCACGCTCCGCCGCGCCTATGCGGACCACGTCCAGAACCCTCGCCGGAAGGCCCAACACCAGGGCTATGTCTCGATCGAGACCTTTGCCGAACGACCGCCCGTCGTCGAGCGGATCTGCGAACTGCTCGACCGAGGGTTCCGCCCGTGCGACATCCTGATCCTCGTCCGCGGAGCCTCGGACGGCGCCAAGGTCGCCGCCGAACTGCTCGACTTCAAACGCCGCAACACGGATCCCCGGCACCACTTCGACGTGATGACCCAGGAGGCGCTCATCGTCGGCAAGGCACCGATCAGTTCGTTCATCATCGCCGCGCTGCGCCTGGCGCTGAACCCCGACGACTCGCTCTCGCGCGCCGTCTTCAACCACTACCTCGGCCGCCCGTTCGACGAGCCGCTCGGTGACGGGGAGAGCGACTTCTTCCGCTCGATCCGCCTGCTTTCGCCCGAGGAGGCCTTCGAACGCATCGTCATGGAGTTCGATCTGCAGGTCGACCGCCTCCAGACGGCCTATCTGCAGGCCGTGCACGAACAGATCATCGCCTTCTGCTCGTCGAAGATCGCCGACATCGCGCTCTTCCTGCGCTGGTGGGACGAGACGGGCTGCAACCGCTCGCTGAGTGTCGAGGAGAGCGTCTCGACGGTCGAAATCACCACCATCCACAAGGCAAAGGGGCTCGAAAAACCCGCCGTCGTGATCCCCTACTGCTCGTGGGCCCTCGACCCGAAGTCGACCGGCACGGTGCAGAACATCGTCTGGGCCCGCGGCGACGACGAGTCGGGCGAAATCGGCCGCTTCCCCGTACGGTTCCGCAAATCGATGGCCGATTCGGGATTCTCGGCCGACTACTACCGCGAAATGGTCTATTCGCACGTCGACAACATCAATCTGCTCTACGTCGCCCTGACCCGTGCCGCCGAGTCGCTGCACGTCTTCATCCCGCAAAGGAACATCCGCACGGTGGGCGAACTGCTGCTCAAGGGGTTGGAGGTGAAGGACGACCGCGTACTGCTGCGCATGCCGCCCCCGAAGCCGACGGCCAACGACGACGGTCAGGCGCCGGCAGAGATCCCCTCGGAGCCCGACGAACTGGCGCTCACGGGCCGTTATATGCAAGACGAGGCCGGGCAGCACTACTCCTTCGGCAAATTCACGGGGCCCGAAGAGCAGGAGTCCAAAACCGGGGCGCGTCACGTCGTGCTCGACGAGTACCTCACGGCGCGGGCCGACCTGCGGCTGCGGCTCCCCTCGCAGCGCTACTTCGAGGAGGAGGGGGCCGGGCTCTCGCCGCGCGATTTCGGTATCCTGATGCACAAGGCCTTCGAACAGGCCGACGACCGGCAGGGGATCTACGACGCCGTCAGCCAGATGCAGGCCGACGCCACCCTCTCGGAGCAGGATGCCCGGACGCTGCGCCGGATGATCGACCGCGCGCTCGAACGCCCCGAAGTCCGGGAGTGGTTCAGCGGAGCGTGGAGCTGCGTGCGCAACGAACAGGAGATCATCCTCCCGGGGCGCGGCGCAACACGACGGCCCGACCGCGTCATGATCGCACCGGGCCATGCCGTGGTGGTCGACTACAAGTTCGGCGAACTCGACGCCGAACGCTACCGGCAGCAGATCCGCGAATACAAACGTCTGCTCCGCGAGATGGGTTATGAAAAAACGGAAGGGTTTTTGTGGTATGTCCGCCTCGGTAAAATCGAGCGTGTGGACGATTGAAACGAATCCTTGCAATCATACCGGCCGAACTGCGCCGCCGAAGCCTCGGCGTAACGGCCTCCGTGTTGGGACGTGCGCTGCTCAACCTGATCGGCGTAGCGGCACTGGTCTCCCTGCTGGCACTGGCGCTGGACCCCGGCGCCGGGGCGGATCACGCTCCGGGCGGAGTGTTGCGCGCCTGGACGGGAATCGCTTCGGAACGGGGATTCTTCGTCGCCGTCTGCGGCGCCGTCGTTCTCGTCACGCTGGCCAAAGGACTGGCCGTCAGGAAGCTGACACGCATCGAGGAGCGTTATCTCATCGACCTCTACCGGATCCTCTCCCGCAAACTCTTCGTCACCTACCACGACCGCGGGCTCCCCTTCATCGAACGGACGGACTCCACGTCGCTCGCCCGCGACGTCAATGCCCTCACCCGGCTATTCACCACCGGCGTCGTCCGCCCGGCCGCGGCCCTGCTGGCCGATGCGACCCTGCTGACGATGATCCTCGCCGCAGCGGCACTCTACCGTCCGGTCGTCACCCTGCTGCCGATGCTCCTTCTGACCGTCGGATGGCTCTGCATCCGGAGAATCCGCCGCCGGATCGCCCGCTGCGGAGCGATCGAGAACCGGATCCGCCGCCGCAAGGGGAGACTCGTCGTCGAGGCCTTCCGCGGATATGCCGATCTGGAGCTGTGCGGAGCTTTCGCGGAACGGCTCGCGGCATTCGACCGGATGCTGGCCGCCGGGGGCCGCCTCGCCCGCCGCGAAGCCGACCTGAGGCTGCTGCCCCCGCTGATCGTCGAGTGCTGCACGGTCATCGCACTGGCACTGCTCGCGTCGGCAAGTTTCGGACAGCCCGACGCCCCGCTGCTCTTCGGACTCTACGCCATGGTAGCGCTGCGGATGATGCCCGCGGTGAGAAGCCTGCTGAACAACTGGAATACCCTCGGCCGTAACCGCACGGTCGTCGAAACCCTGAACCAGGCGCTGCACGGCGATCCGTCGCCGCACGACCGGACTCCGGTCCGCAGGCCGTTCGGAGCGGAAGCCGGAGCCGGCGGTCGCCGGAGCCACCATCCGGGGCCCGAGACGCACACCGTCAACAACTTCGGCGGTTCCATGCCGGCGACAGGCTCCGTCCGGGCGGTCGTCGTCGAGGCCCCGCCGGAGAGCGGAAAGGCGGCACCGCTGCCGTTCGAACGGACGATCGAGTTCCGGCACCTTTCGTTCTGCTATCCGGACGCCGGAGAGGATCTCCTCCACGACCTCAGTTTCACGCTCCGCAAAGGTGAACGACTCGGGATTTGCGGCGCCTCGGGGGCCGGGAAGAGCACGCTGCTGCGGCTGCTGGCCGGACTCTACGAACCCACGGCCGGCGAGATCCGCATCGACGGCCGCCCGCTGGAGGCCGGAAACCGCCTCGGCTGGCAGCAACACATCGGTTATGTCGCCCAGTTTCCCTTCCTTGTCGACGGGACCCTTGCCGAAAACATCGCTCCCGGCCGTGCGAATGGCGACATCGATCCGCAGCGGATGGCCGAAGTCCTCGCAGCCGCACATCTCGAAACATTCGTCGCCACCCTGCCGCAGGGGCTTCAGACACAGGTCGGCGAGGGCGGCATCCGTCTCTCGGGAGGCCAGCGGCAGCGCCTGGCTCTGGCCCGGGCCCTCTACCGACAGGCCGATCTGCTGCTGCTCGACGAAGCAACCGCCTCGCTCGACGGCCGGACCGAAACGGAGGTGCTGAGCGCCCTGGAGGAGTTGTCGCTCCGCCGCCCCGGGATGACGATCTGCGCGGTGGCCCACCACGAAGCGGCCCTGGCCCGCTGCGGACGACGACTGCAACTCGGAGCCGGGCTGCCGGAGACCAAACCCTTGCCGTTATGGAGTATCAGATAGCCGATCTCACGCTGCAACTGCCCGACCAGCTGATTCCGCCCCGCTTCGCCGAGGCGCTGAGTCCCTTTGCCCCCGCCCGGCCGATGGGCGGCAACCCGGACGGCCGCACGGGATGTCCGGGCACCGCACTTCGCACGATGCGGAGGGACTTGACCCTTCTCCCCACCGGGCCGATCCAGCGGGGCGAGGGGTGGCACGAACTCCACCGTTTCGAATTCGCCGATGCCGGCGCCGACTGCCGTTTCGGACGGGACCAGGAGGGGTGGCTGCTCGAAATGACGCCGCGGCACACCGGCTCAACCGTCCGGTTCCGGTATGCCCCGGCCGGAGGGCCTGCCCGGTGCGACTACACGCCGACCCACCATCCGGGACTCTTCCGCTTCGGGGTCTGGACCCTCTTCAACCTCGCCGCCCTGCAACATGCAACCGTCGCCATACACGCCTCGGCCCTCCGGTTCCGGGGGCGCGCCGTCCTCTTCCTCGGCGAATCGGGAACCGGCAAGAGCACCCACACCCGACTCTGGCGGCAATACATCCCCGGGGCCTCTCTGCTCAACGACGACAGCCCCCTTGTCAGCTGCCGCGCATCCGAAATCCGCGCCTGGGGTTCGCCCTGGAGCGGAAAACTCCCCTGCTATCGCAATGAATCGATCCCCGTCGCAGCCTTTGTCCGACTGGTTCAGGGTGCCGAAAACCGGATCCGGCCGCTCGCTCCGCTCGAAGCCTTCGGCGCGCTCTTCCCTTCGCTGCCGCCCGCCTTCGCCCGCGATGCGGAGCTCCGCGACCGGCTCGTCGACCTCCTGACCCGGATCATCCCCCGCATCCCCGTCTATCGGCTGGAATGCCGCCCCGACGCCGATGCCGCCCGGCTCGTCTGCCGGACACTCTTCGGCAATGAGGCGTTTCTCCCCGATGCAACCCCCGCCGCGACCGTCTGCCGGGATGCCGGTCGGGATTCGGGCCGGAGCTTCTGCCGGAATACGGGCCGGAATACCAGCCGGGAGGAGAGCCGTACATGCTCCGGATACGGGCAGACGGAGCGCAGCGAACCGTCACACGATGTCGGTCCGACCCCTCGTTGTTGAATCACACACATCCGAAGATCAACCGTATGAAAATTTCAACAGAATTACGCCCCACACAAAATGGTCCGGAGCCTCGGACAAAGCCCCGTCCGGCGGCCGAACCACGGTCCGGGACAGTCGCCGAAACGAGCCGACTCCCGAGAAGCAAAGCGCATTCCGCACCAAACGACACCCGCATCGACACTCCGGCCGGCAGTTCGAACCCGCTCCTGTTCGGCCTGGTATGCGAACTGCTGCGTGAGGAGCGTGAGGTGACCGTACGGGTCGAGGGAGAGAGCATGCTCCCCCTCTTCCGCAGCGGATCGCGGATCCGGATCCATCCCCTCCGTCCCGAAGAGCTCCGCCGCGGAAGCGTCGTTCTGGGCGAAACCGACTCGGGACACTTCGTCATCCACCGGATTGTCGCAGTTGATGGCCCGGTCATCCTGCTTCAGGGCGACGGCAACCTCATTCGCCGGGAGGCTCTCCCGCGCGAACGGATCCATGGGGCCGTGGACTGTTCACCCCTCAGGCAACTGCTGGCCCGCATCTGGTGTTCACTCGGTCCGCTGCGCCGTTATCCGCTGCAGCTGCTGCGTAAAGTGGATCGCGCACGGCAGAACAGGCTCCACTGAACGCTGCCGTCCAGACAAGATACACCCTCGCAGAACGTAGCCGCCCCAACAGATACGCCCCATCCGCTGAACGCTGCCGGTTCGACAGATACGTTTCCAATCGCTGTACGTCGCCGGTACGACAAGGTACACCCCTCGCTGAACGCAGCCGCCCCAACAGATACGCCCCATCCGCTGAACGCTGCCGGTCTGACTGATACGTCCCTATCCGCAGAAAGACGTCGGCCCGACTGACACGCTCCCAATCGCCGGACGTCGCCGGTCAGACAGATACGCTCCCAATCGCTGTACGTCGCCGGACCGACAGACACGCCCTCCAACCGCTGAAAAACGTTGGTCCTCCATTCCGATTTTCCGTCTGTCGCCCGTGGAGAGACCTGCTCATACGAAAAAAGGCCGGAGATCACTCTCCGGCCTGCAGTCTGTTCGATGCAGTCGAATTACTCGCCCAGTGCGAAACGCTTGTAGGCAATCACCGTTGCATCCTTGTCAGCCTTCTTGATGTAGTCGGCGATCGTCTCCTTCTCACCTACTACCAGCTGGTTCAGCAGCGTGTTCTCCTCGAAGAACTTGCGCATCTTACCCTCGGCGATCTTCTCGAGAATGGCCTCGGGCTTGTTGGCGTTCTTCGGATCCTGCTTCATGGCCTCCACGGCGATCTTGCGCTCGTGCTCAACCACTTCGGCCGGGCAGTCTGCCTCCGAGATCGATACCGGAGCCATGGCCGTAGCCTGCATGGCTACCACGTGGGCTACCTCGGCGGGAACCTCCTTGTTGAAGCCCAGCAGCGTACCGAGCTTCTTGTTGAAGTGCACGTAGGCGGCGCAGTAGGGAGCCTCGATGCGGGCGTAGTAAGCCAGCTCGATCTTCTCACCCGTCTGGCCCGACTTCTCGGTTACCATCTCCTCGACGGTGTGACCCTCGGCGTTCTTGGCAGCCAGCAGGGCGTCGCGATCGGCAGCGTCCGAAGCGATGGCTACCTCGAGCATGGCCTCGGCCGAAGCCGTGTACTCGGCGTTCTGAGCCACGAAGTCCGTCTCGCACGCCAGGCAGAGCATGTATGCCTTCTGGCCCACGATCTTCGTTACGACAACACCCTCGGATGCCGTACGGTCGGCACGCTTCGCAACGACGAGCTTGCCCTTCTCGCGGATAATGTCCTGAGCACGCGCATAGTCACCTTCTGCCTCGATGAGGGCCTTCTTGCAGTCCATCATGCCGGCGCCGGTCATCTTGCGCAGCTTCATTACATCAGCAGCTTTGATTTCCATAGTCTTTTATCGTTTTTTGCTTGTTTCTACTTGCAATTACTCTGCCTTCTCGGCAGCAGCCTCCGAAGCAGGCTCCTCAAACGGGGTCTCAACAGCGGCAACCACGTCGGCTACGGCAGCCTCCTCGGCATCGATCGAAGCCTTCACGGCCTTCTTGATGCGGGGTTTGCCCTCCTTCTTGGCGCCCTCGGCCTCAGCCTCCTGAGCCTCCTTCTCCTTCTCGAGCTTGCGCTCCTCGGTACCCTCGGCGATTGCGGCGCACATGGCGTCTACGATCACTGCGATGGACTTCGTAGCATCGTCGTTTGCAGGGATTACGTAATCAATGTCGGTCGGATCACAACAAGTATCTACCATTGCAAACACGGGGATGCTCAGTCGCTTGGCCTCCTTCACGGCGTTGGCCTCCTTCTGTACGTCAACGACGAACAGGGCGGCCGGCAGACGGGTCAGGTCGGCAATCGAGCCGAGGTTCTTCTCCAGCTTCGCACGCTGACGGGCGATCTGGAGCTTCTCGCGCTTCGAGAAGTTATCGAACGTGCCGTCGTTGGTCATCTTGTCGATGGTGGCCATTTTCTTGACGGCTTTACGTATGGTGGGGAAGTTCGTAAGCATACCGCCGGCCCAACGCTCCGTGACGTAGGGCATTCCAACGGCTGCCACCTTTTCGGCAACAATCTCCTTGGCCTGCTTTTTCGTGGCAACGAACAGCACGCGCCGACCGCTCTTGGCGATCTGCTTCAGCGCTGCGGCTGCCTCATCGACCTTCAGCACCGTCTTGTGCAGGTCGATGATGTGGATGCCGTTCTTCTCCATGAAGATGTACGGAGCCATTTTGGGGTTCCATTTGCGCTTCAGGTGACCGAAGTGCGCACCGGCTTCCAGTAATGTATTAAAATCTGTACGTGACATTTTAATTCGTTTCGTTAATTGATTCTAATTCTCTTTTCTTCAACTCCAACGGGTAGCGAATCGTTCGATCCCGGGAGTTTTCCGCGGTGCGGCAACCGAAGGGTAATACTCGTATATATAAAAAATACAGGCAGTCCTTCCGATTTGACAACCGACACCGTGCGTTGCCGAAATTCCGGTCGTACTAACGCTTGCTGAACTGGAACTTGCGACGTGCTCCGGGCTGTCCGGGCTTCTTACGCTCAACCTCACGCGGATCACGCGTCAGGAAGCCGGCCTTCTTCAGTACCGGACGCATCTCGGCATCGATCTCGCACAGTGCACGTGCGATTCCCAGACGAGCGGCCTCGGCCTGTCCCTTGATACCGCCTCCATCCAGGTTGATGGCGATGTCATAGCTCTCGGCAGTGTTGGTAGCCAGCAGCGGCTGCTTTACCTGGAACTGGAGAATCTCGAGCGGGAAATAGACGGCGAGTTCCTTGTGGTTGATTGTAATCTGACCCTTACCCGGCTTCACGAATACGCGAGCCACAGCGGCCTTACGACGACCTACGGTGTTTACAACTTCCATAACTCTTACTTAATCTCGTTTAATTTTACACTCTTCGGGTTCTGAGCGGCGTGCGGGTGCTCCGGGCCGACATATACCTTCAGGTTCGTGAGCAGTTTCTCACCCAGGCGGTTCTTGGGAAGCATACCCTTGACGGCCTTCTCGATGAGGAACGTCGGTTTTTTAGCCAGATAGTCGGCAGGCGTGGCATAGCGCTGGCCGCCGGGGTATCCGGTGTGACGCGTGTAGACCTTGTCGGTCATCTTGTTGCCCGTGAGCTTCACCTTCTCCGCGTTGATGATGATGACGTAGTCACCACAGTCTACGTGGGGCGTGTAGCAAGGCTTGTTCTTGCCTCGGAGGATCTTCGCGACCTGCGATGCAAGACGTCCCAGTACCTCGTTCGTTGCGTCGATCACCACCCATTCCTTGGTGACGGTCGAGGCATTCGCCGAGATAGTCTTGTAGCTTAAAGAATCCATTACGTTTAATTTAACTTATTGTAATCCGTTTCCCGCACTTTGCGGGTGCGCAAAGGTACAAAAAAGTTTTGGTTCTGCAAAAAAGGTTGAAAATCTATTCAAAAATATTTTTTTTCGAAGGGTGTTTCCGAGCCCTGCGGCGGGCCGGCGGCAGCTACGGCAACCACGGCAGCCACGACGGCTACAGCGGCTACGGCAGCTACGGCAGCTACGGCCGGGTGAACCGGACCGGCAGCGTGTATGGCACCGGCACGAGCCACCCCTGACAGGTTCCACTCGACCAGTGCGGCGAACGCTTCAGCACCCCAACCACCGCATTCGTAAAGGCCTTGTGTGGCGACGAGACCACCTTGATCCGATCGACCGACCCGTCGCGCTTGACCACAAACGAAACGACCACCTCGCCGGAGCGTCCGGCACGAAGCATCTCCTGCGGATACCGCACCTGACCCATCACCCAACGCCGGAACGTATTGAGATTACCGCTACGGAACTGCGGATGGTGCAACGCCGTCCGATCAAGCGAATCGCGGGTTGCGGGGTCTGTCGCCGCCATCCGCTCCGCCAGCCGCTGTTCCGAGCGCCGGAGCTCGGCCTCGGTCGGATCCTCCACGCTGCCGAAGATCACCTCGTCGCCCAGATTGACCCGAACCGGCGACCCCAGCCACGAACCGGGCGTCAGGCGCGGCATCTGCTCCAAAGCCGACTCCACCTCGCGGATCAACGCCTGCGGAGCCTTGCCCGTGACGCGGATTCCGGAGACCGAGCCGTCCTTCTCGACCGTAAAACGCAGGCTGACCGTCGCCGCCTTACCGGCATAATCGATTCTCCGGCGCAGCCACGAGCGGAGCTGCAGGGCCCCGCCCCCTTCGAAACGCGGCATCTGCTCCGCGCGCCCATAGCTTTGCACATCTTCGCCCCGAAGCCGCCCCTCCGCATCACGCGAAAGCAGCCACTTCAGCTTCAGCCGGTTTTTCTGCTGCCGGGCAAGACCCGGCGACCGTTTCGCTTCGGAAACCGTCCACGCCGGAGCGTCGAACACCCGCTGCATGATCAGGCTGTCCAATACGGCATCGCCCGAACGTTCATCCGCCGAGACCACCGACGTGCGGCGATCCTCCCCCACCGTAAACGAGAACTCCATCCGGACGGTATCCCCCTCCCGGAAGCGCACGTCTGAGAAGTCAAGCGTGTCGAGCAGCCCCAACTCAAAGGCGTAGAGGGCATCGGCGGAGACGCGAGTCGAGCTTTCGAGCAGTTTCGAAACCACCTCCGGCGGATTCTGGACAGGCCGTGCATGGGCACACGACGCAACGCTCGTGCTGCCCTCCGGACGAGGTGCAGCACCAACTGTCAAGCCGACCGGCAGTGTCAATCCGACGGTCAGCATCAGGTTCAGAAGTTTGTTCATAGGCATCGTTTGAAAGTTTTCGATTGTTCGGCGGACGAGCGCACTGTCCCGGAGACTCGATACAGCCTGCACCTGCCGATTTGTCCGCGCCATCCCCAGAGCATCGTCCCGCTCGGCACCCGCCGGTCCGTACCCGGCAATCCCGGGGACCATAAAGGTACAAAAAAGAAAAAAGCCGGAAAAATTTTCCGGCTTTTTTCATCTGTATCTCCGTGGTTTTTAGCCCAGGAACGAGAGCAGGATACCTGCGGCAACTGCCGAACCGACCACACCGGCCACATTCGGACCCATGGCGTGCATCAGCAGGAAGTTCGAAGGATCGGCCTTCTGGCCCTCGGTCTGCGAGACGCGGGCGGCCATCGGCACGGCCGATACACCGGCCGATCCGATCAGCGGGTTGATCTTGTTGCCCTCCTTGGCGAAGAGGTTCATCACCTTGGCAAGCAGCACACCGCCGGCCGTACCCATACCGAAGGCGATCACACCCAGCACCAGGATACCCAGCGTGCGGAAGTTGATGAAGGCCTCGGCCGTAGCCGTTGCACCCACCGTGATACCCAGGAAGATCACCACGATGTTCATCAGCTCGTTCTGTACGGTCTTGCTCAGACGGTCCACCACGCCGCACTCCTTCATCAGGTTACCCAGCATCAGGCAGCCGACCAGCGGAGCGGCCGACGGCAGCAGCAGGGCGATGATCACCGTGATGATCAGCGGGAAGAGGATCTTCTCGGTCTTCGATACCGGACGCAGCTGACGCATCTTGATCTTGCGCTCCTTCTCCGTGGTGAGCAGGCGCATGATCGGAGGCTGGATCACCGGCACGAGGGCCATGTACGAGTAGGCGGCTACGGCGATCGGGCCCAGAAGCTCCGGAGCCAGAATGGCCGTCAGATAGATCGACGTCGGGCCGTCGGCACCGCCGATGATACCGATCGAGGCGGCCTGCTCGGGCGTGAAGCCCAGGGCGTAGGCTCCGATGAAGGTCATGAAGATACCCAGCTGTGCAGCGGCTCCCAGCAGGAAGCTCTTCGGGTTGGCGATCAGCGGACCGAAATCCGTCATGGCGCCCACGCCCAGGAAGATCAAGCAGGGATAGATACCGAGCTTCACACCCAGATAGAGGTAGTCAAGCAGTCCGGCATTGGCCACGAAGATGTCCCAGTGAACATGTCCGCCGGCAAAGAGCTCCGTGTGGTACATGTTGGCGCCCGGAAGGTTCGTGAGCAGCATACCGAAGGCGATGGTCAGCAGCAGCAGCGGCTCGAACTTGTGCTTGATGGCCAGGTAGAGCAGCACGAAGGCGACCAGAATCATCACCACGTTGCCCCAGCCCATGCTGCCAAAAAGCGCTGCCACGCCGGTCGATTCGGCAAAAGTCTCCAGGCTGTCCCATACGAAATGGGAGCCGGATGTCAGTGCAGTCAACATAGCGCTTATTCGATTACAAGTAACGTATCACCTTCCATGACCGTTGCACCCTGCTGCGCGAGAATCTGCTTCACTACACCGCCGCGGTCGGCATCGATGTTGTTCTCCATCTTCATGGCCTCGAGAACCACGAGAGTCTGGCCCTTGGTGATCGTATCGCCTACGGCGACCTTCACGCCCAGCACCGTTCCCGGCAGCGGGCTCTTCACGCTGTAGCCCGACGAGGGCGGTACGGCCGCAAGACGAGGCGAAGGAGTTGCCGTCGACGGCGTAATCATGCCGCTGTTGGCCGACTTGGGAGCCGGTGCCACCTGCGGCTTGGAAACCTTGACCGCCTTGGCGCCCTCGATCTCCACTTCGTATTCCACACCGTTGACCACTACGTGGGCTACCGTCGAGTCCTCGTTCGCGTCGTCGATCTGGACGTTGTAATTATGTCCGTTGATTTTCAGTGAATAATCTTTCATTGTTGTTTCTGGATTGTCTTGCTCCAACGAAAAGTGCTATTTCCGGTCGGGAAGCTGGGTTAAACCGTGAATTTTCGAATTCCAGGGCGAATAGGCCCGCTTGATGCTGAGGATGGTCAGGACCTCCGACTCGCGGTCGTGCAGGGCGCTGCGATAGATCTTCAGCGCCGTGGCGATCGCCGCGATCTCCTCCTGGCTGATCATCGGCTGAGGTGCCTCGACGGGTTTCTTACCCGACGCCTCCGTGCGTGCGCGGAAGCAGGCTCCGAACCCCTTCATGATGAAGATCAGCGCAACGAGCAGGATGAATACCAGTGCGAATCCGATGAGCGACACCCACAGAATCTCCGTCCAGCCCCAGCTTACAGCTTGCATTATCATGATTTCTGAGTTTTACAGGTTTACAGCGGAATGTTCGAGTGCTTCTTGGGCGGGTTCTGCAGGCGCTTCGTAGCCAGCGACTGCAGGGCGCGGATGATGCGGAAACGCGTATTGCGCGGCTCGATCACGTCGTCGATGTAGCCGTAGCGGGCGGCGTTGTACGGGTTCGAGAACTTGTCGTTGTACTCCTTCTCCTTCTCGGCGATGAAGGCGGCCTTCTCTTCGGGTTTGTCGGCCAGCTCCTTGAGCTCCTTGCCGTAGAGCACCTCGACGGCGCCGCTGGCTCCCATCACGGCGATCTCGGCCGTCGGCCATGCGTAGTTGATATCGCCGCGGATGTGCTTCGACGACATCACGATATAGGCGCCTCCGTAGGCCTTGCGCAGCGTAACAGTGATCTTCGGAACCGTAGCCTCGCAGTAGGCGAACAGCAGCTTGGCACCGTGCGTGATCACGCCGCCGTACTCCTGGGTCGTACCCGGCAGGAAGCCCGGCACGTCGACGAGCGTTACCAGCGGAATGTTGAACGCGTCGCAGAAGCGGACGAAACGGGCGGCCTTGCGGCTGGCGTTGATATCGAGCACACCGGCCATGAACTTCGGCTGGTTGGCGATGATACCCACCGACTGGCCGTTGAAGCGGGCGAAGCACGTGATGATGTTCTTGGCATAACCGGCTGCCGACTCCAGATACTCGCCGTTGTCGACGATGGCGCGGATCACTTCGGCCATGTCGTAGGGCTTGTTGGCATTGTCGGGGATGATCTCGTTGAGCGAATCCTCCAGACGGGTGATCTTATCGGTGCAGACGGCCAGCGGAGCATCCTCCATGTTGTTCTGCGGCATGTAGGAGATCAGCTTCTTGATCAGCTCGATACCCTCCTCCTCGGTATCGACGGCGAACTGAGCCACACCCGACTTGGTGGTGTGCATCGTGGCGCCGCCCAGCTCCTCCTGCGTAACGCTCTCGCCCGTCACGGTCTTGACGACCTTCGGGCCCGTGAGGAACATGTTCGAGGTCTCCTTCTTCATGATGATGAAGTCGGTCAGTGCGGGCGAGTAGACGGCACCGCCGGCGCAGGGGCCGAAGATGGCCGAAATCTGCGGAATGACGCCCGACGACATCACGTTGCGCTGGAAGATGTTGGCATATCCGGCCAGGGCGTTGACACCCTCCTGGATACGGGCACCGCCCGAGTCGTTCATGCCGATGCAGGGGGCACCGTTGCGCATGGCCATGTCCATGACCTTGCAGATCTTGTCCGACATCGAGAGCGAGAGCGAACCGGCCGTTACGGTGAAGTCCTGAGCGAAGACGTAGACCAGACGTCCGTCGATCGTACCGTAACCCGTTACGACGCCGTCGCCGAAGAAGTGCTTCTTCTCCATGCCGAAGTCGTAGCAGCGGTGCGTCACGAACATGTCGAACTCCTCGAACGAGCCCTCGTCGAGAAGCATCTGGATACGTTCGCGGGCCGTATACTTGCCCTTGTCGTGCTGTTTGTCGATTGCCTTCTGGCCACCGCCCATGCGGGCCGTTTCGCGGTTCTCGATCAGTTGGTTGATCTTATCCTGAATTTGGCTCATAGTGTTGATATTGTCCACCCGGGGGAAGGTTCCGCAATGACACGGAACGATTCCGCCCGGGGCGGAATCGTTTGTGTTTTTACTACTTGTTCTTGTTCTCGCAGAGTTCGGTCAGAATGCCCTGAGTCGATTTCGGGTGGAGGAAAGCGATCGTGAGGCCTTCGGCGCCCTTGCGCGGCGTTTTGTCGATCAGACGGATACCCTTTGCTTCAGCATCGGCGAGCTGCTCTTCGATGTTCTCGCAGGCCAGGGCCATGTGGTGGATACCGACACCGCGGTTCTCGATATACTTGGCGATGGTCGAATCCTCGGAGGTAGGCTCCAGCAGTTCGATCTTCGTCTGGCCGAGTTTGAAGAATGCCGTACGCACCTTCTGATCAGCAACCTCCTCGATGGCATAGCATTTCAGACCCAGGACGTTCTCCCAATAGGGAATGGCTTCATCAAGGCTCTTCACTGCGACGCCAAGATGCTCGATATGAGAAACTTTCATAGCTTGTTTGAATTATAAGTGGATTGATTGTTTCAACCGTGTTATTTTGCGAACACAAAGATAGGTGAATCTTTGGGATTCCGCAAAATTAGACGCACTTTTTTTGGTCAGAATCGGCACTGCTTTAGGATGAAATGTGTTCCAAAGAGGATTTTCGGGCCGTTACCCGTTGCATGGAAAGGAAATTTCATGTAACTTATACCCTGGGAGCAGCCTCGTAAAAAAGCGGCCGAAACCGCCGGTTCCGCCCCGCGCATCGGGGCCGTCCGCGGGAGAGCTGGCGCCATCATCATGCGGGGGTGCAGCCGGCACAGTTGGCGGAAGAACCGGCGGCGCCATGCGAGGTGCGGCCGGCTCAGTCCACGGATAAAACGCCACCGCGAAGCCGTCCCCGCCGGGGCAAACCTCGAACGAACCAGTTCTCGCCACCATGCGGGGTGCAGCCGGCACAGTTGGCGGGAGAACCGGCGGCACCACCATGCAGGGTGCAGCAAGCACAGCTGGCGGGAGAGCCGGCGGCAGCACCATGCGGAATGCCGCCCGCTGTCCGCGGATGAAACACCCTCCCCGCAGTCCGCAAAACCACTCCCGGCGGGACCTCCCCAAACAAGCCTTCCCCGCTAAGCGCCCTTTCCGGGGCGATTTCCTCCGAAAATTTGCGCCTTCCGACAAAAGGTGTTATCTTTATCGGGACAAACCAGGACTCTCTTATGAAGAAGGCACTGCTTATTCTGCTGTCGGCGTGGATCTTGACCCCCTCCGACTCGGAGGCCCAGAACATCATCCTCGGCGAAAAGGTTCCCGAGCTCAAGGCGGCCGGATGGATCGACAACCGACACCCCGCTCCGGCGGCTCTGACCTATGTCGAATTCTTCCATTCGTCGAATCCCGCCTGCCTCAACTCGATCCGGAGGCTGCGCGAAATCGCCTCGAAACCCGAGTCCCGGATGCGGGTGATCATCGTCACCTGCGAAGACACGGCCCGGATCGCCCGCATCCTGCGGCCCTACCTCTCGGACCGCGTGGCGGCCACGATCCACGGCAAACGCGGCTTTACCGCTTTCGGCGTCTCCTACCTCCCGTTCGGCGTGCTGGTCGACGCCCGCCACCGTGCCCTCTGGATGGGAAACAGCCTGCAAATCAACGAACAAATTATCGAACAATCAACCCGCTGACAAATCATGTCGTTCACCAAGATCGATCACTACGAGAAAGAGTATGCGGATACGCATCACGACACGGCGCTCAACGTCTCGGAAGGCGTTGAAGATCAGCCGATCATAAGCCCCTATTTCAAACGCCGCAAAAAACGGATGCTCTCCACCGACGAATACGTCGAGGGCATCCTCGCCGGAAACATCACCACCCTCTCGCAGGCCATCACCCTCGTCGAGTCGTCGAACCCCGACCACTACGCCCAGGCTCAGGAGATCATCGAACGCTGCCTGCCCCACGCCGGCAAGTCCGTACGCATCGGCATCACGGGTGTCCCCGGCGCCGGCAAGTCGACCTTCATCGAGGCCATCGGCAACATGGTCACCTCGCTGCGCCACAAACTCGCCGTGCTGGCCATCGATCCCTCGTCGGAACGCAGCGGAGGATCGATCCTCGGCGACAAAACCCGTATGGAGAGCATCTGCAACAACCCCGACGTCTTCATCCGCCCCTCGCCGTCGGCCGGCTCGCTCGGCGGTGTGGCCCGCAAGACGCGCGAAACGATCGTGCTGTGCGAGGCTGCCGGATTCGACGTCATCTTCATCGAGACGGTCGGCGTCGGTCAGTCCGAAACGGCCGTCCACTCGATGGTCGACCTCTTCATGCTGCTGCAGATCTCCGGCGCCGGCGACGAACTCCAGGGCATCAAGCGCGGAATCATGGAGATGGCCGACCTGATGGTTATCACCAAGGCCGACGGCGAAAACATCCACAAGGCCGAACTCGCCCGCACCCAGTTCCAAGGGGCGCTGCGCCTCTTCCCGATGCCCGAATCGGGCTGGCGGCCCAAGGTCTACACCTGTTCGGCCGTGGCCAAGACCGGCCTCGAGGAGGTCTGGAAGGGCGTCGAGCAGTATCTCGACCACATCCAGGCAAACGGCTACTTCCAGCACAACCGCAACCGGCAGAACAAGTACTGGATGTACGAAACGATCAACGAGGCGCTGCGCAGCAGTTTCTACCGCGATCCGGCCGTCGAGGGCAAGATTGCCGAATACGAACAGCGGGTGCTCGACGACAAGATCTCGTCGTTCATCGCCGCCAAGGAGCTGCTGGACCTCTACTTCAAGGATCTCAAGTAGCGGAGCGGGGCCACTCCTTCGGGAAGCCCGGGACAGCAAGACAAAACGGATCGCCGCAGGGTGGTCCGTTCTTTATATATAGGTATGCAGGTAAAAAGCGGTTTCGATCGAAAAGCCTTTCTCCGTCGGTGCGGACAGATAGTGAACCGGAGCGGCCGGATACGGAACCGGGCGTCAGGTCGAAAACCTCCGGGGCGGCCGAATCCGGAACCGGGGCAGGTCGAAAACCTCCGGGGCAGCCGAATCCGGAGCCGGACGGCAGGGCGAAAACCTCCGAAGCTGAGCACCGGCAGGGGTATGATCGGACCGGCGGAACAATCCGAACTGACAGAACGATCCGGACAGCAGATAACCGACAGGCAGATGACCGACAGGCAGCGCCGCCGCTACTTGAGAATCGGAAGTTTCAGACCGAAATAGACCGCAATGATACGGGCGGCGATGACGGCCGCCGCCGTGATGATCTGCAGCGCAGCCCCGTCCAGCCCCGCCGTGCGGCAGCCCCAGAAGACAAAGCCTCCGAAGACACATGCCAGGGCGTAGATCTCCTTGCGGAAGATGAGCGGCTCCTCGTTGATCAGGATGTCGCGCAGCACGCCGCCGGCCGCTCCGGTCATCGTACCCATGATGACCGCCACCCAGAGCGGAAAGCCCGCCGAGAGGGTCTTCTCGATCCCGACGACGGTGAAGAGTCCCAGTCCGATGGCATCGAAGACGAAGAAGGTGTTGTTCAGTCGGATCAGGTAGCGTCCCAACACGATGACGATCCCCAGAGCGATGGCCGTGACTATCAGGTAGACGCTGTCCAGCATCCAGAACGGGGTTTGCGAGAGCATCAGATCGCGCAGCGTTCCGCCGCCGATGGCCGTTGTGAAGCCCACGACGTAGGCCCCGAACCAGTCGAAACGCTTGGCCGAGGCGAGTCGGATGCCGCTGATGGCGAAGGCCAGCGTTCCGAGCATTTCCAATACGAAATAGACCGTCATGGGCGACAGAAGACTATTTGTTCAAAAACGTCTGCCGCAGCAGGCCGGCCAGTTCAGGCACCCCCTCGGCAGCACGTTTCTGGATGACGGTCAGCGGATTGCGAATCCCCGTCGTATCGGGATGGCCCGGATCGACGAAGTAGATCGGCACGCCGGGCTGCACGTACCGCACGAGCGAGGCTGCCGGGTAGACGGCCAGCGACGTCCCGACGACCACCATGATCTCGGCGCGTGCGGCAATCTCGGCCGCCCGTTCGAACATCGGCACCGATTCGCCGAAGAAGACGATATGCGGACGCAGCAGCGATCCGTCCGGAGCCTTGGCGTCGAGCGGCTGCTCCCACCCCTCGATCGGGACGATCAGGTCGGGATTGCGCTCCGAGCGGAGCTTGCGCAACTCGCCGTGGAGGTGGGTTACGCGCGTCGAACCGGCCCGTTCGTGCAGATCGTCGACATTCTGCGTCACCACGTCGACGTCGAAATCCCGCTCCAGACCGGCAATCGCCCGGTGGCCGGCATTGGGCTCCGTGGCGAGCATCTCGCGGCGGCGTTTGTTGTAGAATTCAATGACCAGCGCCCGGTTGCGGGCCAGGGCCTCGGGGGTGCAGACATCCTCGATGCGGTAGTTGGCCCACAGGCCGTCCGAGTCGCGGAACGTCGCCAGGCCGCTGTCGGCGCTCATCCCCGCGCCGGTAAAGACCACGAGCTTCTTCATGGCAAAAGTGTTTGATGACGCCCCAAAGATACGGACTTTTCCACAAATCGTGCGGGTATGGACCCGCCGAAACGAAAAAAACGTCCGAAGACGTTTTTTCGCAACCATACCGCAAGCCACCTGCCGGGTCGGGGTGCGGTTGACCGCTTGCCGGCATCGTCAGCCGTGGCGCTGCGCCAGGTGGATGGGCAGCAGGACGACAACAGCGGCCAGCAGCTTGAGCAGAATGCCGACCAGCCCCTCGACCGGCGAATCCGATCCCGTCACGAGGCCCTCGATCTGCGGGTAACACAACAGGCCGACCAGCAGCACAAGCAGCAGAATCGCCACGCCACGGGCCGCCATCCGCCCCACGACGCCCGACTGCTTCAGCCGTTCGACCCAGCCCGCAGCCTCGTCTGCCTCCTCCGTCATCTCCCGGTCGAGATCCGTCGAGCCCCAGATGCCGATTCCCCAGCAGAGGGCCATCAGCACGGCGGCGAGTCCGCCCCGGGAGAGTGCCTCCGACACCGGATTCTCGAGCGTGGCCAGCAGGAAAAAGAGGACGAACGCGACAATCGCCACCAGGGGCAAACCCAGCCACAGCCGGGTGTGGACGAACCGTGCGAAGCGTACTCGCAGTCGCTGTCGTCGTTGATAGCCGCGTTCGACCTCGTCGTTGAACTTGCGGAGGATTCCCTCACGGCTCCACTCCGACCGCCACGACCGGATATCGAAACCAAGTTTCCATCTCCATTTCATACGTGTTCCTGATTTTGGGGTTCAGCAGATGCCGGGGCCGACGAGGCCTCGTCAGACTCTTTTCTGAGGGATTTCGAAGACGATGACGCCCCGGCGGGCTCTTTTTCAGTCCGCCTCCCGGCGGAGTTCGCCGCGGCCGGTTTTGTCCCGGCGGGTTTTGCCCCGGCCGGTTTCGTCCCGGCGGGTTTCGTCGCGGCAGATTCGGGCGCGGCAGATTCGGGCGCGGCAGATTCGGGCGACGATGTGCCGGATGCAGCCGCACGCGGCCGCTTGAGGCGACCGCTGCGGCGCAGGGCATCGGCGATGATCCACTGCAGCTGGCCGTTGATCGAGCGGAACTCGTCCTCGGCCCACGCCTCCAGCGCCTCCATCGTCTGAGCGTCGATACGCAGGACAAAAGTCTTGTTTTTCTCTCCCGGCATGGTGTGTAGGGATCAATGGTGCAGGGTTCCGGCGTTGACCACGGGCTGCGCCGCCTCGTCGGCGCACAGCACCACCAGCAGATTCGACACCATGGCCGCCTTGCGCTCCTCGTCCAGCTCGACGATCTGCTCGTCGGAGATCCGCTCCAGCGCCATGTGGACCATCGACACGGCACCCTCAACGATCTTCTCGCGCGCCGAAATGATGGCATCGGCCTGCTGGCGGCGCAACATCACCGCCGCAATCTCCGGCGCATAGGCCAGGTAGTTGATCCGTGCCTCCATCACCTCGATACCGGCCATCGCCAGGCGTTCGTTGAGCGTCTGTTCGAGGCGGCTGTTGATCTCCCCGCTGTTCGAGCGCAGGGTCAGCTCCTCGCCCTTCGTGCCGGCATCGTCGTAGGCGTAGCAGCCCGCCACCTGACGCAGGGCGGCATCGCTCTGCACGTTCACGAAGTTCTGCAGGATGTTCATCCGCGTCGAGGCCGAAACAACCTGTCCCGGAGCCGCCGATGCGGCGTCGATCTCGAAGACCGCCTTATAGATATCGTCGCGCTTGATCCGCCACACGAGCACCAGTCCGATCATGATCGGGTTGCCCGTCTTGTCGTTGACCTTGATCGGATCGACGTCCAGGTTGCGGGCCCGCATCGAGATCTTCTTGACCGACATCAGCGGATTGACCCACCAGAATCCCGTCTCGTAGAAGGTTCCGCGGTAATTTCCAAAAAAGAGCAGCACTCGCGCCTCGTTGGGTTCCAGCAGCATGAAGCCTCGCATCGAAACCAACGATACAAGTACCCCGACAATTCCGATACCGATCATCCATCCGCCGCCCGGCACCCCGGCTTCCGAACGCATGGCCCCAGCCACGATCAGATAGAAAAAGCCCGCCAGCAGGACGACAAGTATCCCCAGCGCGGCAAAACCACCGGCTTTCCAACCTCTGTAGACATAATTCTTCGATTCCATGATACGATGGGTTTAAAATGATATTATTTTGATATCACAAAGTAAACAAACAAAGAAGAGAAAAGCAAGCATTTCGCGATATTTTTTTCCAGCAGGCAGGCGGGGCGGGGCGGCGCCTCTGGCACAGTTCGTGCATCCGTCGGGGTCGTAAACCATAAAACTCGTACGATATGAAGCAACAGAACACCCCCGTGAGCGATGCCACGGCCGACATCTTCGGTACGAAGGAGATGCGCTCCCCCGCCCCCACCGAATTTATCCCCAAAGGCAAAACCGCTCCCGAAATCGCCTACCAGATGGTCAAGGACGAGACCTACCCCCAGACCCAGCCGCGGCTGAATCTGGCCACCTTCGTGACGACCTACATGGACGACTACGCCACGCGGCTGATGAACGAAGCCATCAACGTCAACTACATCGACGAGACGGAGTATCCGCGCGTGGCGGTCATGTGCGGCCGCTGCATCAACATCCTGGCCAACCTCTGGAACTCGCCCGAAAAGGCCGAATGGAAGGCCGGAGCCGTCGGAATCGGCTCGTCCGAAGCCTGCATGCTGGGCGGTGTGGCCGCCTGGCTCCGCTGGCGCGACCGCCGCAAGGCCGCCGGAAAACCCTATGACAAACCCAATCTGGTGATGAGCTCGGCCTTCCAGGTCGTCTGGGAGAAGTTCTGCCAGCTGTGGCAGATCGAGATGCGCACCGTCCCCCTGACCCCCGGGAAGAAGACCCTCGACGTCGAGGCCGCCCTCCGCCTCTGCGACGAAAACACGATCTGCATCGTCCCGATCGCCGGCGTGACCTGGACCGGTCTGAACGACGACGTCGAAGCCCTCGACAAGGCCCTCGACGCCTTCAACCAGAAGACCGGCTACGAGATTCCGATCCATGTCGACGCCGCCTCGGGAGGCTTCATCCTGCCGTTCCTCAACCCCGACGTGAAGTGGGATTTCCGCCTGAAGTGGGTGCTGTCGATCTCAACCTCGGGCCACAAGTTCGGACTGGTCTACCCGGGTCTGGGATGGACCGTCTGGAAGGATCGCCGCTATCTCCCCGACACGATGTCCTTCTCGGTCAACTACCTCGGCGCCAACATCACCCAGGTCGGTCTCAACTTCTCGCGCCCGGCGGCCCAGATCCTCGGCCAGTACTACAACTTCATCCGCCTCGGATTCGAGGGCTACCGCGAGATCCAGCAGAATTCGATGGATATCGCCCGCTACTGCCACCGCGAAATCGGCCGGATGAAGTGTTTCCGCAACTATGCGGACGAGGTGGTCAATCCGCTCTTCATCTGGTCGCTCGACCCCGAATACGAAAAGACGGCCCGCTGGACCCTCTTCGATCTGCAGGCAACGCTCCAGCAGAGCGGCTGGATGGTCCCGGCATACACCATGCCGAAGAACATCGAGCAGATGATCGTCATGCGCATCGTCATCCGGCAGGGCATGTCGCGCGACATGGCCGACATGCTGCTGGGCGATATCCGCAATGCCGTGGCCGAGTTCGAGAAGCTCCGCTACCCAACTACCTCGCGGCTCAAGTTCGAGGCCAACGAACACCAGAAGGGCAAAGTCTACACCCACTGACGGTGCCGCCGGTCACGGCCGTCACCGCACGCTGCATTCCGACCCACAGCCCCCGCTCCGGCGGGGGCTTCGTGTTGCGAAAGGGAGGGGACACCGGCCCGGAAACCGCCTCGACTCTCCCCGGCTCCGGCTTCGACCCGAAAAAATCCCGTTTCGAACAATCGACCGGCGGTTAAAACCTTGATCAAACGACAAAAAAGCCCTACCTTTACGCCGTTTTACCGAACCCCAGCCTCATGCGCGAAACATTCGACATCTTCCTCATCGTCATGGCCTCGCTGGCCCTCGTGGTCTTCATCGCCCTCCACTTCTTCGAAGCCGGTTACGGATACCTCTTCAACCGCCGCTACGGTCCGCCCGTTCCGAACAAAATCGGATGGATCCTCATGGAGTCCCCCGTCTTCATCCTCATGTGCGTGCTGTGGGCCACCTCCGACCGCATGGGACAGGCCGGACCCCTCGCCCTGCTGATCCTCTTCCAGGCCCACTACTTCCAGCGCTCGTTCATCTTCCCGCTGCTCCTGCGCGGACACTCGAAGATGCCCCTCGGGATCATCCTCATGGGGATGGTCTTCAACACGCTGAACGCCCTGATGCAGGGCGGATGGATCTTCTGGGTCTCGCCCGAGGGCTATTACGACAACTGGTTCTCGAAGCCCTATATCTACATCGGCGGCGCCATTTTCATCGCCGGAATGGCCATCAACCTCCACTCCGACCGCATCATCCGCCACCTGCGCAAACCCGGCGACACTCGCCACTACATCCCCCGCGGCGGCATGTTCCGCTACGTCTCCTCGGCCAACTACTTCGGCGAACTGCTCGAATGGGTCGGGTTCGCCATCGCCTCGTGGTCGTGGGCCGGCGCGGTCTTCGCCTGGTGGACCTTCGCCAACCTCGCCCCGCGCGCCGCTTCGCTGCGCCGCCGCTACGAGGAGGAGTTCGGAGACGAATTCCGAAAACTCCACCGCAAACGAATCATCCCGTTCATCTACTGACCCCGCCGGGAGTCGGCAAACCACCGAAGAAACATCAAAAAAAACACCGAATAACATGGAATCCAAACTCTTCACGCCCTTCAAGCTCGGCCCCGTGACGCTCCGCAACCGCACGATCCGCTCCGCAGCGTTCGAGTCGATGGGCAAGGATTTCGGCCCCACGCAGCAGCTCAAGGATTACCACGTGGCCGTGGCCCGCGGCGGCATCGGCATGACCACGCTGGCCTATGCCGCCGTCTGCCGCAGCGGACTCTCGTTCAACAAACAGCTGTGGCTCCGACCCGAGATCGTCCCGGGGCTGCGCGACATCACCGACGCCATCCACCGCGAAGGGGCCGCCGCCGCCATCCAGATCGGCCACTGCGGGAACATGACCCACTGGTCGACGGCCGGGCAGATGCCCATCGGCGCCTCGACGGGCATCAATCTCTACGCCTACACCCCCGTGCGCGGGATGCGCCACAGCGAGATCGAACAGGTCGCCAAGGATTTCGGCCGCGCCGTCCACACGGCCCACGATGCCGGATTCGACTCGGTGGAGCTCCACGCCGGCCACGGATACCTCATCTCGCAGTTCCTCTCGCCCTACACGAACCACCGCCACGACGAGTACGGCGGTTCGCTCGAAAACCGCATGCGGTTCCTGCGTATGTGCCTCTCGGAGGCCGTCGAGGCGGCCCGCGCCTGCGGAATGGCTATCACCGTCAAGCACAACATGTACGACGGTTTCAAGGGCGGCATCGAGATCCCCGAAAGCATCGAGATCGCCAAGGTCATCGAGTCGTTCGGCGTCGACGGAATCGTTCTCTCGGGCGGATTCGTCTCGAAGGCCCCGATGGCCGTCATGCGCGGACTGATCCCCCTCTACACGATGAGCTACTACTCGCCCTGGTGGCTGCGCTACTTCATCCGCTGGTGCGGCCCCTTCATGATCAAGCAGTTCCCCTTCAGCGAATGCTACTTCCTGGAGGATGCCCGCAAGTTCCGCAAGGCGCTGAAGGGAACGCTGATCTACGTCGGCGGACTCGTCAGCCGCGAAGGGATCGAACGGGCCCTCGGCGCGGGATTCGAACTGGTGCAGATGGCCCGCGCGCTGGTCAACGACCCGGCCTTTGTCAACCGGCTCCGCGAGGGCGATGCCGCAACCCGCAGCGAATGCGACCACCGCAACTACTGCATCGCACGGATGTACTCCGTCGACATGAAGTGCTGCAAGCACTGCCCGGACCTCCCGCGCAAGATCGTCGAAGAGCTCAAACGCTTGCCCTGATGGAGCGTACGGATCCGAAAAACAACACCCGTCCGGCCGGAAGTCCGGTCCGGAACGGCTACCAGGCAACGGAAGGCCAGGCAACGGGCGGCCGGGCAGCCGAGAGTCCGGTGCGGAACGGCGGCCGGGCAACGGAAGGCCAGGCAACGGGCGGCCGGGCAGCCGAGAGTCCGGTGCGGAACGGCGGCCGGGCAACGGAAGGCCAGGCAACGGGCGACGGGGCAGCCGAGAATTCGGTGCGGAATGGCGGCCGGGCAACGGGCGGCTCCCCAAAAACGAGCCGCCGGTGGCGCCGCGGTGAGGTCGAACCCGGCACGCGGCGGGCGCTGGTGAGCGGCGCCGGTTCGGGAATCGGACGCTGCTATGCCCGGCGGCTGGCAGCCCTGGGGTATGATCTGGTGCTGGTCGGCAACCGGCAGCAGCCGCTCGAAGAGGTCCGCACGGAGATCCTCGGCGAGCATCCGCGATGCGATGTCCGCATTGTGACGTGCGATCTGGCCCGCGTCGGGGCGGCCCGCGAACTCTTCGACCGCACGCAGACCGACGGACTGGCGATCGACGTCCTGATCAACAACGCCGGCATGTTCTCGTTCTGCGACACGCTCCGCACCCCGGAGGAGCGCATCGAACGCATCATTCTGCTCCACGACCTGACCAACACGCAGCTGTGCCGCCTCTACGCCGCGGAGATGGCCCGTCGCGGCAGGGGCGGGTACATCCTCAACATGTCCTCCTATTCGCAGTGGATGCCCTGGCCCGGGCTGTCGCTTTACAGCGCCTCGAAGGCCTATCTGCGCGCCTTCTCAGTCGCCTTCGCCCGGGAGGTCGGCGAACTTGGCATCCGCGTCACGGCCGTCTCGCCGGCGGGCGTGGCGACGGATCTCTACGGGCTGACCCCACGCTGGCAGCGCATCGGACTGCGGTTGGGGGTGCTGATCTCGGCCGACCACTGCGCCCGGGCCGGGCTCCGCGCCCTGTGGCGCGGCCGGCGATCGATCGTCCCTGACTGGTGGAACCGGCTGTGGATCCCGCTCTGCAAGGCGGTGCCGATGTGGGTGCTGAAGCCGATTCGTCGCTTCACGATGCAATTTCAACGCTGAAAATCCGTTCCTGCAACAGCAATATTTGATACGGAAATGATGGAATCAATTAAAAATGTAGTCTTCGACCTCGGCGGCGTCCTGGTGGATCTCGATATCGACCGCTGCCGGGAGTCGTTCCGCTGCCTCGGCATGGATGCCGTGGCCGAACTGATCAACCCCTACTACCCCGCCGAGATGATCGGCCGGCTGGAACACGGACTGATCACCTTTCACGAAATGTGCGACGAGATGCGCCGTCTGGCCGCTACGCCCGCGGTGACCGACGATGGGATCGGCCGAGCCTACGGCGACTTCCTGACGGGAATCCGGATCGAAAAGCTGCGTCAGATCGACCGGCTGCGCGCCCGCGGCATCCGCACCTATATATTATCGAACAACAACCCCTCGTCGATGCGTTTCATCCGTGAGATGTTCGCGGCCGACGGAAAACGCATGGAGGACTATTTCGACGGAATCTACCTTTCGTACGAGATGCGCGAACTGAAGCCCTCGGCGGCCATCTTCCGCAAGATGATCGCCGACAGCGGCATGCAACCCGAGCAGACACTCTTCATCGACGACGGGCAGAAGAATGTCGACGCGGCACAGGCACTGGGGTTTGCAGTCTACAAACCGGCTCCGGGCGAAGATTTCGGCCATCTGCTCGACAGCGTCGGCCGGGCATAGCTCCGGCACGGGGTGGGGAAAAGGGTCAGGCCGCGGTTTTCGCCCCTCCCAACCAGTGACAGTGGGACAGGCTTGATCCCGCAGGAGAAGGGCAAAAGGTACCGGACTGCAGGTCTCGCCTCTCCCAACCAGTAACATCGGGGGCTGGCTTGGTTCCACGGGAAAGGGGCAAGAGGTACCGGACTGCGGGTCTCGACCCTCCCAACCAGTGACATCGGAGGCTGGCTTGGTTCCGCGGGAGAGGGGCAAGAGGTCCCGGGCTGCGGGTTCCGCACACTCGGCCAACGGTGTCGGACGGGATGGAGAAAGCGGATTCACAAAGAGCGACGAACGGCATTCCCGCATCGACTCGCACCCCGGGAATCGTTTGCCAGAATGCTTTTCCCGCGAAAAGTTTGCCGGAACGAAAAAAAGCCGCTATCTTTGCACAACTTGTTCCGGGTCGACCGCCCGAAACGGATCAGGAATCGGGGTGTAGCGCAGTCCGGTTAGCGCACCTGCTTTGGGAGCAGGGGGTCACAGGTTCGAATCCTGTTACCCCGACCACCTAAAAATCAAGCACTTACAGCAATGTAAGTGCTTTTATTTTCTCCATATTTTGTTTTTCTCCGCCAAATTAACCACCTTTATAACGCATTGTAGCGGCATTGGGTCGCATTGTGATTCCCGCTTCGGTAGTGTTTCAAAAAGTGTGTCTGGATAGGAGCCTTCAGATTCTTCAGATATGCAAATATAGCGATTCTTGTTTTCAGATCCACACGCCGCGGCGTGTGGATCTTATTTTTGTGTTATAGTCTTCACTCGGGGAATAATTCCCGATCCAGGTCGATCCGCGGCACCGGCCTCAGATAGGATTTCTTAT
>OCHO01000056.1_pt1 | contig 127915 bp, 117 predicted proteins | sample 1538441 | NCBI WGS metagenome assembly OCHO01 (sample SAMN04571691, study PRJEB22368) | human gut metagenome | biome: human gut; material: stool | host: Homo sapiens | place: Luxembourg | collected 2012-06-29
TCCTAATTGGTCCGTTCCTAGAGGATATGCAGCAGACATCGCTGCAAATTTATTTGTTACATCAATTTCTGCTGGGTCGTGTGGAGCTAAAACAGGAGCTCCTATAGCAACTATAACAACTGCTGCTATCACTACCATACAAAATACTGCTATTTTATCTGAAAATAATCGTTTTAATACTGACATATCTTTACTCCTTTCTCATTCTAGGGTCAATAGCTACAGAGAAAATATCTACTAATAAGTTACATATTACGAATAATACTGCCATTAAAAGTATATATGCTTGTATTACTGGAAAATCACGATTGAATATTGCATCTACGCATACCCTTCCTACTCCAGGCCATGCAAATATATTTTCTACTACTACTGTCCCTGCTATAAGCTTAGGAATAGACATACCTAAAGCTGTTAAAGATGATTGTAAAGAGTTTTTAAATATATGTTTTATTATAGTTGTTTCTTTAAGTCCTCTTATCCTAGCATAATAAACATAGTTTTCATGTTTATTTTGAACCATGTTATTTCTTATAAGTCTTACATAAGTTGAAGTATAAGAAAGTGCCAAGGTTATAGCTGGAAGAACTATAGAGCTAGGTCTTTCCATACCACCAGTTGGGAATAAATTCAGTTTTACTGAAAAAATCCAAATTAATAAAAGACCTACCCAAAAACTCGGCATAGCTGTTCCAACAAAAACTAACGCTCTTGCTAATTTATCTCCAAATGACCCTTCATATACAGCACAAAGTATTCCTACTAATACACTAAAAACTATTGTAATTAATAATGCTAAAAGAGCTAATTTTATAGTATTGGGAATAGCTTGTCCTATTAAAGTTGCAACTGGTTTATTATTAACGTAACTATTGCCAAAATCCCCTTGTAAACTATCAGTTAACCAAGTTACATACCTTTCTATATAAGGTTTGTTAGTTCCCAATTGTTCTTCCATAGCCCTTACTGCTTCTTCTGTTGGAACGATTTCATTTACACGAAGTGCAACCTCAGCAGGATTACTAGGACTTAGACTTATAAGAGCAAACGATAAAAATGAAATTCCTATTAAGATAGGTATTACTGTTGCTAATCTTTTTAATATGTAATCTCTCATATTATCCCTTTCCATAATATATCTAATTTTTCTAAGTAATAAATAGAAGGGATTATAAAAATCCCTTCTTCAATACCATTTAATACTATGTTGTTTTTTAGTCTTGTTCAAAATACATTTTTTCAAATGGTATTTCATATTGTGATGGGTTAAATGTTACACCTTTTAAAGCTTTTGTATGAACTGCTTTTGTTCTTGAATAACTTATTGGTATATAAACTGCTTCATCATGTATATAAGTAAGTACTTCTTTATACATTTCTGTACGTTTTTCTTCACTTGGTTCTATCATTAAGTCAGTTATAGTTTGGTCAACCCATTCTTTCTTTTCCATACCTACTTGAGCTTGGTAGTCACCATGTGCTGGTATTCTCCAAGAAGATAAGTAAGATTGAGGGTCATATGGTGTACCCCAAGATAAAGAGTATTGTAAATCGAAGTCACCACTTTTTTGTCTATCTAAGAATGATTGTTTTTCTTCTCCAACTATATTAAGTTTTACACCTATTGCTTTTAAGTCAGATTGCATATACTCACTGATTGTTCCTTCTTGAGAGTTATCTGAATTGTAGTATATAGTTATTTCAAATTTTTTACCGTCTTTATATCTATATCCGTCATCTCCCATTTTCCATCCAGCTTTATCTAATAATTCACCAGCTTTTTCTTTATCATAAGAACGAACTTCTAAGTCTATATCACAGTAAGGAACTGTTTTTGCCATTAATGTATCAGCAACTTCTTCAGTCCCATTTAATACACCGTCTACTATAGCTTGTTTATTTATAGCATATTGTAAAGCTTGTCTTACTTTTTTATCTCCAGTTATATCTTGGTGAGCATTTAATAATATAGTTCTTGATGCTACTGGATCACTCATATCTGTTACGTATTTTCCTCCAGATTCTAATTTTTTGTATGAATCCATATCTATTTGGTCACCATCAGCTCCATATAATAAGTCAACTTCCCCTTTTTCAAGTGCCATTAATATTGTTTGAGCATCTGGCATAACTCTCCATTTAACTTCTTTTACTTTTGGTTTTTCTCCCCAATAATCTTCATTTGTATCGAATATAGCATATTCATTTTCTTTATGCTCAGATAATACATATGGACCTGTTCCTGCATATCCACTTACACCGTTTTTAGTTTCACCATCTATAAAACATTTAGGTGATATCATTCTAAAAGGACGAACTAAAGCTAATTCTGTTAATGTTGGATAGTATGCATGTTTTAATACTAGTTTGAATGTAAATTCGTCAACAACAACATTTTCTTCAATTTCATTAACCATGTCTAACCAAGAATGTCTTTCTATATTAGATACTATAGCATCCATGTTTAATTTTACTGCTTCTGCATTAAATGGTTCCCCATCAGTAAATTTAACGTCTTTTCTTAAGTGGAAAGTATATTCTTTTCCATCATCTGATATTTCCCAACTTTCAGCTAAGCATGGTTCTATCCCCTTTTCAGTTTCTTTTACTAAAGATTCAAATACCATGTTTTGTGCTGACATTTCTCCCCCATAAAGATGTGGATTTATATCCCTAATATCTTTTGTACAAGCGTATACTATTTGATCTTTATTTTCAGTACCTTCCCCTGCACTACTACTGCTGCATCCTACTGCCGACATGCATATAAGTGCACTAAGCGACAGAGCTAAAACCTTTTTTAATTTTTTTAGTTTCATTTAAATTTTCCTCCCTTTTTTACGCAAAAAAAAATTATGAAAATTTGCATAGCAAAGTATGCACAAACAAATATGCATCTTTGCATTGTAAAATTTTCATAATTTTATTCTCAGTTAAAGTATTTAATTATAAATATAATGTTAATATTATATGAATACGTGTTCATATAATATTGTAACAAATTATTTTCCAGTGTCAATACTTTTTTTACCATTTAAGTAAAATTTTATTAATACTAAATATAGCATCCTAAATAATATGGGTTTTTATATTATTTTAATCTCTTTAAACCATTTCAACTCTTTCAACAGTAGTCTTTTTTATCCAACTGCTTTTATAGTAGTAAATACTCATTACTATATTAGTAAGTATCCATGTTAGTGGATAACTTGCATATACTATTCTTACATCTTTCACAATTCCCATCATAACAACAAGCCAACCTACTCTAAATCCACACATGCAAACAAGTCCGATTAACATAGGTACAAAAGTTTTTCCAGCACCTCTAAGCACCCCTGATAATATTTGGTTCATTGCATATATAAAGTAAAGTGGTACGATAAACATTATAAATTGTGAACCGTATTTTACTACTTCTTTTTCTTCTGTGAATATGTGTAATATAGGAGTTTTAAATAACATTATTATTCCACCAATTAATACTGTCATTCCTACACACATTTTCATACTTAAAGATTTACCTTTTTTAACTCTTTCAACATTTCTAGCTCCGATATTTTGGCCTATAAAGTTGCTCGCTGCCATTGCTATAGCGTCTATTGGCATGTATATAAATCCTTCTACTTTATAATATACAGTAAGTGCTGCCATTACATCTAATCCGAATAGATTTACTTTTGATTGAACTATTATATTTGAGAAACAAATTAATACAGATTGTAATCCTGTTGGCACACCTATTACTAAAATACGTTTTAATATTTCCTTATCTATTCTTATTTTACTTATATGAAGTTTATATACTTCATTGCTACTAATTAATTTTATAAGTATTAAAACTGCAGATAATGTTTGTGATAATGTTGTTGCTAGGGCTGCACCCATTACTCCCATATTAAAAACTATTATAAATACTAAATCTAGTATTATATTTAATATACCTGCTGCACCTAGATAATAAAGCGGCGTTTTACTATCTCCCATAGCTCTTAGTATTCCTGTTCCCATATTATAAATCATCATAGGAATCATACTTAAGAAATAAACTCTAATATATGTAACTGCATATCCTATTACATCATCAGGAGTATTTATCATTTTTAAGATAGTTTCCGCACTTAATAAACCAACTATCATTAATACTATACCTGATATAAAACTAAGCCCCATTGTTGTGTGAACTGTTTTGAATACTTTTTCTTCATCGTTTTCTCCAAAACATTGTGATAAAACTATACTTGATCCATTTGATAAACCTATAAAGAAGTAAATCATAAAAACAACTACTAAGTTACATGTTCCAACAGCTGCCAAAGCATTAGCTCCCACAAACCTTCCAACTATCGCCGTATCTACTGTATTGTATAATTGTTGAAATAAGTTTGAAATTAAAATTGGAATAGAAAACAATATAAGTTGTTTTGAAATACTACCTTTAGTCATTTGTGTTACTGCCATTTTTCTCCTCCTTTATATTCCCACAAATTAAATTTATTTTTAATTAATATATTGTATCACCATATAACAATTTTCATTAAATGAATACTTGTTCATATATTATTTTACAATATAATTTCAAATTTTAATATTCTAATTTGTTATCACAAAAATCAGGAGAGTATTTCTATTTTAGATACTCTCCTTTAATAATTTATATTAATTTTATTTTTTCTCTACTACTACTGTAAACATTGGTGTTGCTGAATATCTCACTTGTTCTTCTTCATTAAAAACTCTTTGATTTATATTTTCATCTATTCTAATTATATTAAATCCAAATTTAGATAAATTATTTCTATCCCATTCAGGTCTTTTTTCTTTTGAAAGTGGAAGTCCATAAGATACATTAGTTAAAGAAACATTACTCACAGCATATTCAGGATCCTTTTTATAAATTTTTTTATACTTAATCTCTGCATCTTCTCTATCTTTTCGGGCTTGTTCATCGTATAAGTATAAATACCAATTTGCATCAAAATAAACCATTCTTCCGTCTTTTTTTAGAATTCTTCTACAACCTTTGAAGAAATTTTCTATATCTTGCAAATTCCAAGTTACATTTCTAGATATAATTAAGTCGAATGTCTCATCTTCAAATTTAAGATTTTGTACATCCATACTCACAAAGTTTACATCTACATTATAATTTTTTGCATTTAATCGTGCTTTTTCTAGCATTGCTTCTGTCATATCAACACCTGTAACATTATGCCCTGATTTTGCCATCAATATTGAAAATTCTCCTGGTCCACATCCTATATCTAGAACTTTTAAACAACCTTTTTTATCAACATTTTCTAATATGGTTTGTGTCCAAATTTCATTTTGACTACATTGTAATTCCGCATTATTTTGTTCTGAATAAGTTTGTGAACGGTTTGTCCAATATTTTTTTATAGAATCTGATATATAATCAGAATTTAAATCATAATTTTCATCTGTTTTTTGTGCACTAATCATAAACATAGGAGTAGCCCCATATAATAATTTTTCTTTTTCATCCCATACTCTATCTATTATATTTCTTTCTACCAATAAATTTTTAAATCCTATTTTACTCAAAGTAATCTCATCCCAGCGTGGACGTATTTTATCTTCAAGTGGAAATTTATCTGTTACTATGTATTCTTCTGGACCTTCAAAAGAACTATATGTATTTCCATATTTCTCTATACACTGTTCCCTTCTTTTATCATTTTCTATTTTTAAAGCATTATCATATTTGTATAGAAACCAATTTGCATCAAATATTAATAATTTTCCTTTTGGTTTCAATACCCTGTACCATTCTCTATACGCTTTTACTGGTTCAATCAATGTCCATGTTACATTTCTATTTATAATTAAATCAAAAGTATTATCCTCAAAATCTAAATTGTGACTATCCATCTGAATAAATTTAGGACTTACATTATTTTCTTTTGCATTTAATTTTGCTTGAACTAACATGTTTTCACTACAATCTATCCCTACTACATTATGACCTGCCTTTGAAAGTATTATTGAAAAAAATCCTGGTCCACATCCTATATCTAATATATTTAACCCCTTTTTATCACCAATTTGTTCTTCAATTAATTTTATCCATGCTTCTGACCTAAAGCTTTTTAATTCATCCTTGATTATCTTGTTATATCCATTTGCATGGTATTCCCATTCTCTTTTTACCTTATTTATTAATTCCAATTTAACTCACCCCTTTAATTCAATTTATAAATAAAAAAATCCATGAATGTATAAGATGTTCACATCTTTTCCTTCATGGATTTTTTCAACTATTTTATTTTTTTAATTTATTATTATTATATACCATTTTTAAGAATAAATCATCATAACATAAATTATATTATAATTTTTTTTACATTTTTATACATTCATGTTATTATTTGTAAGTAATTATAATTGGGTTATGAAGGCTCTATTACTATCAGAGATAGTATTGGGCCTTTTTTTGCCTTTTTTGGCATTTTAAATAGAAAGGATGTGATTTTAATAAAAAAAATATTTAATATTTTAAGCCTAAAAAAATTATTAAGCGCATTAATAATCATTATAGGTGTAACCTTTATCTCATTTGCGCTTATGTATATATCTCCTGGCGATCCAGTAGAAATAATGATGTCTTCAAACGGCTCTACTATTTCACAAGAAGTAATAAATGCGAAAAAAGAAGAATTAGGTTTAAATAAGTCTTTTTTAGAACAATATACAACTTGGTTAAAGGGTCTAGCTACAGGTAATTTAGGTACTTCTATAAAATATAATAGACCTGTTAGCCAAGAAATATTATCTAAACTTCCCGCAACTTTATATTTAGCATTATTATCTCTAATAATTTCTGTTATCATTGCTCTACCAATAGGTATATTTGCAGCATCAAATAATAATAAATTATCTGAAAAAATAATAAGGATTTTAAGCTTATTTGGTCCTTCAATGCCGTCATTTTTTATAGCTCTTATACTTATGTATTTTGTATGTTATAAATTTAGACTTCTTCCGGTATCAAACGATGGACCAAGTGCTATAATTTTACCTACTATTACAATGGTTGTCGGGATAGCATCAAAATTCATAAGACAAATAAAAAGTATTATTCTAGAAGAGCTAAATAAGGAATATGTTATAGGACTTAAAGTCCGTGGTGTATCAAAAAAAGAAATTTTATTTAAACATGTTGTAAAAGGATGTGCACTTCCAATAATCACTATGATTGGACTATCTTTTGGAAGTCTATTAGGAGGAGCAACTATTGTTGAGACAGTATTTATGTGGCCAGGTATAGGTAAATATGCAGTTGAGGCTATATCAAGTAGAGATTATCCTGTAGTACAAGGATATATTGTTTGGATGTCTTTTATTTTCTTATTTATAAATTACTTAACAGATAAATCATATTATTTATTTGATCCTCGCTTAAAAAGAAGGAGAGGTGAAAATTCAAAATGATAAGTCCAACATCTGATAAAAGAAATAGTTTAGTTAAAAAGTCAGTTACAAACAATCTGATAAATATAATTGTAGACAAAAAAAATAGAAAAATATTAATTTATTCTTCTTTAATAATAATGCTATTTATTTTAGCTATTATTTCTGATAAAATTGTACCTTTTGACCCAATTAAAGCTGATTTGAGTACAGTTTTACTTCCACCGTCTAATACGCATATATTTGGAACAGATAACCTAGGAAGAGATTTATTTTCTAGAGTTATTTGTGGCTTAAAAACTTCTTTATTTTCATCCTTAATTATAACCGTTTTTATATTTGTATTTGGGATGATAATTGGTGTTACAGCTGGATATTATGGTGGGATAATAGACGATATTTTAATGAAAATAACAGTAATACTACAATCTTTTCCAAGTTTAATCTTAGCTATAGCTGTAGCTGGTATGCTTGGACCAAGTTTAAAAAATACAATAATAGCTATTTGTATTATTAACTGGACAAAATACGCTAGAATGGCGAGAAGTTTAGCTATTTCAGCGAAAGAATCAAATTATATAAAATCTGCTTTATTATGTGGAGCAAAAGGTTATCAAATTATCCTAACTGATATAATTCCAAACATAGCTTCTACTCTACTAGTTATGGCTATGTTAGATATAGGGGGAATGATACTTGAAATTGCGGGGCTTTGTTTTTTAGGTTTAGGGGCACAACCACCTACTCCAGAATGGGGACTTATGATGAATGAAGCTAGAAAATATATCTATAATGCGCCTTGGATGATTATTTTCCCTGGTATTGCAATATTATTAGTAGTATTTTTGTTCAATCTTTTAGGAGATGAGTTAAGAGATAGATTTGATATCAAACAATAAGCATTTTTTACTTTAGTTAGATGCTTATTAAAACAGTATAAAATTTTTAAATTTTAAATAAAAAATATATATTTAGGGGGTAATTTCACAATGAAATTCAAAAAATTAATAGCTGTATCAAGCGCATTGATTATGTCGCTAGGAGTTTTAACAGGATGCAGCAGCACTAGTAACTCTTCTTCGGGAGGAAATTCAGGAAATAATTCAGCAAAATCTCTAGTATTTGCTGATACTCAATCACCTAACAATCTAAATCCTCACCAAGACTGGAATGGTTGGTATGTTAGTAGATATGGTATCGGAGAAACACTTTTCAAATTAGATGATAAATTAAATGTAACTCCATTTTTAGTAGATACATATGAAAGTACGGATAATACAACTTGGGTGTTTAAATTAAAAGATGGTATTACATTCTCTAATGGTAATAAAGTTGATGCTGAGGCTGTTAAAGCATCTTTAGAAGACACTCTAAAGGTAAATGAACGTGCAGTAGAACTTTATAATGTAGATACTATAGAAGCTGATGACTTAACACTTACTATAAAAACTAAAGATGCTAATCCTGGCTTACCTGCCAGTCTATGCGAACCAATGGGAATAATAGTAGATGTAAATGATAAAGAAAATAGTGATACAAATCCAATATGTACTGGTCCATTTGTTGCAACTGGTTACAAAGAAAAAACTCAATTTGATGTAGCTAAAAATGAAAATTACTGGAATGGAGATGTAAAATTAGACTCTGCTACATTTAAAGTTTTAGCTGATACAAGTGCTCTTGATATGGCTACTAAATCTGGTGAAGTTGATGTTGCTGTAAGTATGCCAAATACTAGCTTAGATGATTATAAAAACGACGATAACTATACTATATCTAGTAACGCAGGTTCTAGAGCTCAAATGTTATTTTTAAACTACAGTAATAAGTTTATCCAAGATAAAAATGTTCGTGAAGCTATAAGTTTATGTATAGATAGAGATAAATACAATGAAACTTTAAATAATGGTGGTTCTACTGCTGCTAAAGGTTTATATCCAACTTATGTTTCTTACTGTGGTTCAGGGTATGAATTTAATGTAGAAAAAGCTAAAAAATTATTAAAAGATGCAGGATATAAAGACACTGATAATGATGGAATATTAGAAAAAGATGGTGAAAAATTATCTCTAAAATTAATAACTTACTCTACAAAAGCTGAATTACCTACTTTTAGTGAGGCTTTAAAATCACAACTTGCTGAAATAGGTGTAGAGTTAAATGTTCAAATAGTTGATAATATGATGGATGAATGTAAAAATGGTAACTTCGATATATCTTTATGGAGCTTCACTATGCTTCCAACTGGTGATCCTCAATACTTTATAGATATAGCATTTGCTTCTAACGGAAGTAGTAACTACGGAAAATATAGCAATAGCGAAGTTGACACTTTAACAAAAGAACTTGATTCTGAATTCGATACTAAAAAACGTGATGAACTAGCTAGTGATATAGTTGATAAAGTAATGGATGATTATGGATATATAGCTATAGGTCATGCTAATTATACATACGTTATGAATAAAAAAGTTAAAAATTGTGTAGCAAATCCATCTGAATACTACTTACTTGATGCTAATGTAGATATACAAGAATAGGAGTGATAATTTGCTTAAAATAGATAATTTAAACATCTCTTACGATAGTGTCCCTATTGTAAGGGATGTTTCTTTAAAAATAAATAAAGGTGAAATATTAGGAATAGTCGGTGAAAGTGGTAGTGGTAAAAGTACTGTTCTTAAAGCTATTATGAATATTTTAGGAAATGACGGAAAAGTAGATAGCGGTAGTATCACGTTTGAAGACAAAAATCTATTAAAAAACGAAAATCAAAATATATATGGAAAAGATATTTCTATGGTCTTTCAACAAGCCACATTATTCCTAGACCCTATTACTAAAATAGAAAATCAATTTCTTGAAATTATGAAACATAATAAAACAAGTAAAAAACAAAAGCATAAAGACATTGTAAACTTACTTAAAAATCTACATCTTGAAGATGCTGAAAGAATATTAAAAAACTATCCTTTTGAGCTTAGTGGTGGTATTAATCAAAGGGTATCCCTTGGACTTGCTATGATAAATAAGCCAAAACTGATATTAGCAGATGAACCTACATCAGCATTAGATGTTACAGTTCAAGCACAGGTTGTTCAAACTCTAAAAGAACTTAGAAACAATTTTGATACAAGTATTATAATGGTTACACATAATATGGGTATTGTCGCTAATATTTCAGATACAATAGGGGTTATGTATTATGGTCATCTACTTGAAATTGGTCCTAAAATAGAAATTTTAAAAAATCCTCAACATCAGTATACTATTGAATTATTAAAATCCATTCCAACATTAAATGGAGAGACTCCAAAAGGTATCGATGGTAAAATACCCGAATTTGGTTCTGTAATAGAAGGTTGTCCTTTCTATGATAGATGTAAAATATGTGATATAAAATGTAAAACGACAAAACCAGAACTAAAAGAAACTTCAAATGGACATTTTACATCTTGTTTAAAATATACAGAGGTTGAAAATAATATTTATCTTGGAGAAGTGCTATGATATTAGATGTAAAAAATCTTACAAAAACCTTTAATAAAAATAATTCTGTTTTTACTGCTGTTGACAACATAAACTTTCAATTAGGTAGAAAGGAATGTCTTGGAATCGTAGGTGAAAGTGGTAGTGGTAAAAGTACAATTGCAAAAATGCTAGTTAAGCTTGTAGAACCTGATAGTGGAGAAATTAACTTTTTAGGAAAAGATTTAGTTACTATGAATAGATCTGAACTTAGAAAAACAAGAAAAGATATTCAGATGATTTTTCAAAATCCTATTGATTCTTTTAATCCACGAAAAAAACTAAAAACTAGTATTAGTGCTGGATTAAAATACACTTTAGGATTAAATAAACATCAAATTAATAACCAAGTAGATGAAGCATTAAACTTAGTTGGACTAAAGTCAGAATACAAAAATAGATATATAAACAAAATTAGCGGCGGTGAATGTCAAAGAGCTGCTATAGCTCGTTCAATAATCTTAAAACCACAGCTATTAATTTGTGATGAAATTACTAGTGCTCTTGATGTTTCTGTTCAAGCTCAAATTATCGAACTACTAGTTGAACTAAAAGAAAAATTGGACATGTCCTATATATTTATAACTCATGATTTGATTTTAGCAAAATATTTATGTGATAGAATTTTAGTTATGTATAAAGGTAACGAAGTTGAAAGCGGAAATGCAGAAGATATATTTGAAAACCCAATGCATCCTTACACAAAGCTTCTTCTTTCATGCATAATGACGATAGATAATATTGATGAAAATAAAGATATAAATTATGAAAAGCTTCAACATTCAGGTGGATGTAAATTTAAAGAAATGTGTCCAGATAGAATAGAAATTTGTAATTCTTGTAATCCTGAAATTAAGGAGATTGGAGACAGAAGAGTTAGATGTCATATGTATAACAAATAACCTATTTTATAAGTATGATAATAATCACTTTATATTATATTCAATAAATATTTAAGCCACTTTAAAAGTGGCTATTTTTATTATATTTAAATATAATACTAACGTTAACATTAAATAGTATTAATCAATTATCTCAACATGTCTTAAATCTCCAAAAGCTCCTATAACGCCATCTTTTTGTATCATCAATCCAGCATGATTATACATAACTCTACAATCTTCAGTAACTCTATACTCGCCTAAAAGATTTCCATAAAAATCTTTAACACACCCTATTAAATCATCTTTTTTTAGTATCATACCAGCTTCTATATCTGAATACCAAAGTCCTGTTTGTTTACATGTCATATACTCTGTTTTTCTCCAAATAAATTTCACTCCTAATGACTTTTTTTCTTTTTTATCTATAACTTTAAAATAATCTAAAATTAAGTAAACATCTTCAACATAAGATTCATAATCAATTCTATCGCATTTATTAAAAGCTCCCCTTTCAAGTAATATAGCTGGAATACCTTTAGTTGTTGCATAGCTATAAAATCCATCCTTTGCTGTCGATGCAATTAAATGGTTAATTGTTGTCGCCTTTGCCACTTCTAATGATATTTCATTTACCTCTTCACTCGCTGCAACAGGAAAGAAAAGACATGGTAACAAAAGTTCTTCACCTCCACCACTATGAAGGTCTACTATAAAATCTGCTTCACTCATAATATTTTCTTCAAGAAATGCAGCTAATTTTTTACTAATTGTTCCTTCTTTATCTCCTGGAAAAATACCATTCATATTACCGCCATCTTCTGGCATAAATCTTTCATATTTCGAAAAAAATCCCTTAGTATTTATACAGTGCAAAATTATAATACGTCCATTTACCTTTAAAGGATCTATTTGTTCTGAAAGTATGCCACAAGCTGCAACTCCTGGGTATTCCCCTGAATGAATACCAGCACTTACAACAATTGTTTTACCAGAATTTATCCCATTTATCACAGTAACTGGTATATCATACTTTTCATCATATGGATGTATTGTAAAGCAAATTTTTTCTCCTATATCAACTTTATATCCCAACAAATCCCAAACTTTGTTTTTCAATTAATTAAACCTCCTTTTATGCAACTACATAAACATACTGCCTCTTTTTCCCTATTAATAATAGTATTCTTTCAAAATTTCTTCTTAAGATGCTAAAGATTTACGTATTTCAGGATTTGATACTAAAAACTTAACCAAAATAGGTATAAATATCAGTTGAATTATCATTCCAGGAACTGCTGTTGTAACTCCTGTTACAATATACATTATAGGATTTATATCTGGTGCAAATGTAAGTGATGCTAAAAAAGCCCCAAATAATGCAAAAATTCGTCCTACAATCATTGCTAAAATAAGTGATATATAAATTTTATTTGTTTTAGAAAATAGAATTCCAGAAACAATACCATAACCACAAAGTTCTAAAGCCATTATAGGCATTGTTGGTAAAACTGGTGGCATACCAGTTAAAAAACTGCTTAATATTGGCGTTATAACTCCAACAATAGCACCACAAATTGGTCCAAGTAAAAATCCAGATATTAATACAGGTATATGCATTGGTAAAAATATAGACCCACCCATATTAAATACATGAAAGCACATCGGTAGTATAATGCCAAATGCTATAAATAATCCCGATAAAATTAATTGTTTTGTTCCTATAGTTTTTTGATTCATAAATATTTCCCCCTTAAAATTTTCTATTTATTTTTTTAAAACTATATAATAAATATTGTCATCTTCAAAAGCTGCTTCTACTTTCAATCCCACATCTTCAAATATCTTCTTTTGATCATTTATATCAATAAGTCTAGATTCACTAACTATTTTGTCTTTATTTTTATGCATATTATTTAAATATTCTCTACTATCTGAATGTGCTATAATAAGTTTTCCACCTTCTAACAAGTTATTCTGTATTAATTTTTTTATTGTATTCGTTTTATTTTCTAAATGTGGAAACATAGAGTAAAGTATTATTTTATTAAATTTTTCATCTAATTCATCCTTTTCAATATTTAATAAAGCAAATTCTACATTATCTATATCTTTGAATTTTTTTCTTGCTATATCGAGCATATTACATGACATATCTACTGCCTTTATATTTCCTTTTGAATTTAACTTAGATAAAAATGGAATAAGTACACCTGTTCCAGTTCCTACATCTAAAATAGAATCATTTTCTTGTATATCAATTTGTGATAAAAGATAATTTATTTTTGATTCATCTACTTTACTAATATTATCCCAATCTTTAGCTATTGAATTAAAAAAGCTTACTTGGCTCATAATCGCCCTCCTTTTATATGTTAATAATTATTTAATTTTACAATTAAACCTTCTCTTTTGGCACGATAGCGGCAATTCTAAATCACACTCTTGCATTAAATCATTATCTAGTAGTATATCTTGTGTATTTCCATCAGCAAATATTTGCCCCTCTTTTAATACAACTGTTCTATCACAAGTATCTAATATCATGTCCAAATCATGACTAGCTATTACTTTTGTATAATCAAAACTATTTAAAAGATTTATTAAATTTCTTCTCGCTTTTGGGTCTAGTGCAGAGGTTGGCTCATCCATTATAAGTATTGATGGGTTCATTGATATAGCTGTTGCAATAGCGGCTAAGTTTTTTTGTCCTCCCGATAATCTATATGGAGCCCTATTTTTTAATTCTAATATCCCGACCTTTTTTAGCGACTCCGTAACTCTTTTATCGACTTCTTCTCTGCTCAATTTATAATTTTTAGGGCCAAAAGCTACATCTTCGTATATACTTGTTGTAAAAAGTTGATCTTCTGGATTTTGAAATACAAATCCAATATCCTTTATAATTTGCGATAGATTTTTTTTATTTACTTCCAATGAATTGATTTCTATTTTTCCACTTGATGGTCTATTTATCCCAGTTAGTTGAAGTAATAAAGTGGATTTTCCTGCTCCATTTGGTCCAACAATACCAAGTGATTCACCTTTATATAAAGTTAAATCTATATGTTTTAATGCTTCATAACCATCTGGATATTTATAATATAAATTTTTAATTTCAATACTAATATCTCTCATTGTATAGACTTCCTATCCCAATTTTTATAAAATATTCACAACTAAACTTCCTATAAATAATGGTATATTTATAAATTTAATTATTATAAAAAATAAAATCCAAAATAACATATATAAATAATCTTTTAGTAGCATTTTTTCATTAGTAAATGTAACATATTCTCCATCAAACCCTCTCAAAATCATAGCGTCGTATATTCTATCTGCTCTCGAAAAACTTCTAAGTAATAGATGCCCTAAAAGCGAACCCCATAGTCTACAGTTTATTCCCTTTTGGTTTGGAGCTCTTAACATATATGCATTATATACTTCACTAACTGACTCTATAAGCACAAATATATATCTGTACATAAACACTATTTGATTTGTAAAAACTTTTGGTACTTTTATATCTCTAAGAGATTTTGCAAGACCTTCTATTCCGGTTGTGCAAATAAGCAAAATACCCGCAGTAATAGTGAGCATCCCTTTTATAAATAATGATATAAGCGAAATCGCCCCTAATGTTATAGGAACGATTCCAAAATAAAATGCTACTGTTCTTTCAAAGATTAAGTTAAAAACGCCTAATCCTATTATGACTGGTAAACCTATAAGAGATGCTTTAAGAACTAATTTTAGAGGTATATCAGCTAAATATATTATCAGTATTGGGTAAATTATAAATGGAAGCAATCCTGAAATATTGTATTTTGGAAAAGACACTACAAATACTATGTATAATATAGTTATTATTAGTTTTGCAACAGGGTTTATGCCATGTATAATACTCTTTTGTTTTCCCAAATCATCAATTTTATTCAATTTATATATAGACTCACTCAAACTAGACATTTAAAGCATCTCCTTATATTTTACTAAGCATGTTTTTTAGTGTTATTATCTGAAGTTTTTTTAACCTTACTTGCTCCAAATCCAATTAATGCAGCTAGTCCAAGTGTTATAGCTGAACCAACTATACCAGAAACACTAGTCCCTGCAGTATTTTCTGCGTCTGATTTAAATGCATAGTCTGGTAAAAACGCTGTACTTTCTTGTACTGATTCAAGTGTTTTTGATACATTATTACTTCTATCTAACTCAGTACTTCCTGTTACTTTTTGTATTGACCATTCAAGCCCATCAGGATTTGCTGATGCAAATAAAGATAATCCTCCACCTATTAAAGCTGCTACAACTACTAAAACTAAAGCAACTTTTTTAACACTCACATTTTCTTTTACACTACTTCCATCATATCCAATAAGTAGTTCTGGTTTTGCATTATAAATAAATATAAGTACGCATCCTGTTAAGATTCCTTCAACTAAACCTATTGCTAAATGTATTGGTTGCATTAGGATCACAAAAGTACTAAATGGAAGTTCTGTTACACCTGATAACATTGTCTCACAAACTACTCCAAATGCTCCAAGTTGAAGTGAAATTACAACTGAAATTATGGATGCAATCATGATTTTTGTAGGAGTAAATCCATTTTTTAAGATTTTTTTATATATAAATGGAAATCCTATAAAGCATGCAAAAAATCCCATATTAATCATGTTGCAGCCGAGAGCTAAAAGTCCTCCATCAGCAAAGAATAAACATTGAATTACTAATACGGAAGCTATTGTCAAAAATCCTGCCTCAGGACCTAATAATGATGCTAATAAAATTCCGCCTCCAATATGTCCACTTGAGCCTGTACCTGGAATTGTGAAGTTTATCATTTGTGATGCAAATACAAATGCTCCAAGTACCCCCATTAAAGGTATTTTTTTATCAAAACTAATTGACTTAGGGTTGTCTAGATCTTCTAAATCACCTTTTGATAATTTTGTTGCAGAATAAGCCAATGTTCCTGCTGCAGCTATCCACATAACTCCACCAACTGCTGGTGATAATAAAGCGTCTGCCATATGCATAAATACCATCTCCTTAAAATTAGCATTAAAAAAATTCACTTCGTTCATATCGCCAACGAATCAAAGATTCCGTTGCTTAAGTTAATAAGTTGGAAATTATACATTATCCACAAACCAGATAATGTATAATTTCCTTATAATTTAAAAAACCACAAAAACATATAGTTCTCAAAGAACTTCTAAGCCTTCGTGGTTTAATTTCATAATTTATATTTTTGTGGTTAATTTAGTTAAATAGTAGCACTATATTTTTTTATTGTCAACAAATAGATAAATTTCACCTTTTTTCAGTCCTATATTGCTTATGTACTTCCATATTCACAAATATTTTTAAATATTTTTCCAATTTTAATTGACATAGTTTGCATTCTTCTATACAATTTAAGTATAAATTAAGTTATTGATAAAATATGTTTGAAAACATGCAAACCAAGTCAGAAGACTTTGTAGTCTTTTGGCTTTTTTTATTTTTCTATAACTTAATTCATATTCTACTTTCCCCAAAAGATAGAATAGAAAAATAACCCTGTCTTATAATATGTATTTTTTATAATATGTATTTTTTATTTTAATCAATCACCTCAAGGGTGATTTTTTTTTATTAAAAACTAAAATCCATAAAGTCTGTATATAGACTTTATGGATTTTAGTTTCGTTTATTTACTTTAATCATAATATTTAGGAGTTATTTATATTAAATATAATTAAATTTGATTTATTATATTTGCTTCGCTATTAAATCGCCCATTTCTTTTGTTCCAACTACTTCTCCAACACCATTGTAGATGTCTTTTGTTCTATATCCTGCATTTAAGACATTTTCAACTGCATCTTCAATTGCTTTTGCTTCTTCTTCTAATTTAAAACTATATCTAAGCATCATAGCCACTGATAATATTGTAGCTATTGGGTTTACTATATTTTGACCTGCTATATCAGGTGCACTACCATGAATTGGCTCATACATCCCGAAGTCGTCTTCTCTGACAGATGCTGATGGTAACATCCCAATAGAGCCAGTTATCATTGATGCCTCATCTGATATTATATCTCCAAATATGTTATTAGTTACTATAACATCAAATTGAGAAGGGTCTTTTATTAATTGCATAGCTGCATTATCTACATACATATATGATAATTCGACTTCTGGATATTCTTTTGATAATTCATTTAAAATTTTTCTCCATAATTTAGAGCTATCAAGAACGTTGGCTTTATCTACACAAGTTAATTTTTTATTTCTTATCATTGCTGTTTCAAAAGCCTTTTTGCCTATTCTTCTTATTTCGTTTTCGTCGTATTTTTCAACATCATATGCAAACTCAATGCAATCTTCTATTCCTGTTTTTCTTTCTCCAAAATAGATTCCTCCTGTAAGTTCTCTTACAACGACAAAATCTATACCTCTTTCTACTATGTCAGCTCTAAGTGGAGATGCTTCTTTAATGCTTTCGTGCATTGTTGCTGGTCTTAAATTTACAAATAATCCAAGACCAGATCTAAGAGCTAATAGACCTTTTTCTGGTCTTCTTTCGCTGTCTATATTGTCCCATTTTGGTCCACCAACTGCACCTAATAAAACTGCATCACTTGCTTTGCATATATCTAGCGATTCTTTTGGTAGTGGTTCTCCTGTTTCATCAATTGCTACACCACCGCCTAATACATTTGTATATTTAAATTTATGATTATATTTTTGAGCTATTTTATCTAAAACTTTTAATCCTTCGTTTACTATTTCTGGACCGACACCGTCCCCTTTTATTACTGCTATATTAAAATCCATCTATAATAATCCCCCTAGTTGACTTCTTTTCCCTTATATTTTTATTATTTTTAATTTATTTATATAATTTATTTCTACAAGTATATTTACTAATTTATTATCTTATATTTGATAATTTATTTTTATGTTTGTAGTATATTTTATTTATTTTTTTCTATTGATTTAATTAAGCCGCCATTTTGAATTATATTTTGCATAAATTCTGGGAATGGTTCTGCTTGATAAGTTTCGTTTTTAGTTATATTTTTAATTACACCTGTATTGAAGTCAATTTCAACTTTGTCGCCTTCTTCAATTCCTTTTGCTGCTTCGTCACATTCAAGTATTGGAAGACCTATGTTTATTGCATTTCTGTAGAATATTCTCGCAAAAGTTGATGCTATTACACAAGATATCCCACTTTCTTTTATTGCTATTGGAGCATGTTCTCTTGATGAACCGCATCCAAAGTTTTTGTTTGCTACTATGATGTCTCCTTCTTCTACTTTTTGAGCAAATTCTTTATCTATATCTTCCATACAGTGAGATGCTAATTCTTTCATATCAGGAGTATTTAAGTATCTCGCTGGTATGATTACATCTGTATCTATATTATCTCCGTATTTAAAAACTTTTCCACTTGCTAACATATTATTTTTCCCCTCCACAAACTTCACTTGGTGATGATATTTTTCCTGTTATTGCAGATGCTGCTGCAACTGCTGGACTTGCTAAATAAACTTCAGACTCTGTATGTCCCATTCTTCCTACAAAGTTTCTATTTGTTGTTGATACTGCTCTTTCGCCTGCTGCCAATATTCCCATATGTCCACCTAAACAAGGTCCACATGTTGGTGTCGAAATTGCAGCACCTGCAAGTACCATATCAGTTATATATCCTTTTTCTATTGCTTCAAGGTAGATTGCTTGTGTTCCTGGGAAAACTATACATCTTACATCATCAGCAACTTTTTTACCTTTCATTATTTCGGCAGCAATTCTCATATCTTCAATTCTACCGTTTGTACATGAGCCGATTACAACTTGATCAATTTTTATATCTTCAGTTATTTCGTCAGTAGTTTTTGTGTTTTCTGGTAGATGTGGAAATGCTACTGTCGGTCTTAACCCGCTTAAGTCTATTTCAATTACTCTGTCGTACTCAGCATCTTCATCTGCTTCATATACAGTTGGTGTTTTTTCTATTGTTTTACATGGATGTGAGTTTATATATTCTTTAGTTTTTTCATCAACAGGTAATATTCCGTTTTTAGCCCCTGCTTCTATAGCCATGTTACATATTGTAAATCTGTCATCCATTGATAAGTGTTGCACACCATCTCCCACAAATTCCATCGACATATATCTAGCTCCATCAACTCCGATTTCGCCGATTATGTGTAAGATTATATCTTTACCACTTATCCATTTAGATGGTTTATTTTTTAGAACAAATTTGATTGCTCCAGGTACCTTAAACCATGCCTTTCCTGTCGCCATGCCAGCTGCCATATCAGTCGAACCTATACCTGTTGAAAATGCACCAAGTGCTCCGTATGTGCAAGTATGTGAATCAGCACCGATTACTACATCACCTGCTGTTACTAATCCCTTTTCTGGTAATAAGCAATGTTCTATTCCCATTTGACCAACATCAAAATAGTTTACGACTTCTTTTCCTCTTGCAAAAGTTCTAGCAACTTTACATTGTTCTGCACTTTTTATATCTTTATTTGGTGTGAAGTGGTCACATACTATTGTGACTTTAGTATTATCAAATACTTCATCTATTCCTAATTTATTAAATTCAGTTATTGCAACTGGAGTAGTTATATCATTTCCTAAAACTAAATCTAAGTTAGCTTCTATTAATTGTCCTTTTTTTACTTCATCCATACCAGCGTGTTTTGCTAATATTTTTTGTGTCATTGTCATCCCCATCGGCATATCCTCCCAATTATCCTTAGTTTACATTCATTTTTATATAGCTCTTATTAATAGCGTTCATAAGTGCGCTTATTGCTGCTGTATTGATATTTTCAGAAATTCCAACTCCGAAATATGGTTCGTCTGCACCTGTATCAATTTGAATATAAGCAACCCCTTTAACATGTGAACCTTCACCAAGAGCATGTTCATGGTAGTGAACGAATTTATAGTTTTTAAGTGGTTGTAATTCTTTTTCATCTTGTTGCATTAATGCATTACTAAATGCATCTACTGGACCATTACCAGTTCCTTTAATTGTATAATCATGGCCGTCAAAGTTTATTACTGCTTCTAATGATAAGCTATTTGTCTCTATATTATTGCTATCAACATCAAATGAATCAGAATCTACTGAGCTTATTTTATATTTTGTTAATTTGTATGGTGTTTCTATATCGATATACCATTTTTTAAATAAGTTGAATATCTCTTGTGGAGAAAGTTCTTTACCCATTGAGTCTGAACATCTTTTTACTACTTTTCCAAAGTATGTCTGCATAGCTTTTGGCATATTATATCCAAATTCGCTTTCCATGATATATGCTGCTCCACCTTTACCAGATTGAGAATTTATTCTTATTATTTCTGTGTATTCCCTTCCTAAATCGTGAGGGTCTAATGGTAAATATGGAACTTGCCATACATATTCACCTCTAGCTTCTCTCGCTTTCATTCCTTTTCTGATTGCATCTTGGTGTGAACCAGAAAAAGCAGTAAAGACTAAATCACCGACATATGGATGTCTTTCATGTATATTTAATTTTGTGCAGTTTTTGTATATATCTGCTATTTCATTTATATTTGAAAAGTCTAGCTCAGGATCTACACCTTGTGCGTACATATTCATTCCCACTATTAATATGTCTAAGTTTCCTGTTCTTTCACCATTTCCAAATAATGTACCTTCTATTCTATCTGCTCCTGCTAATAATCCTAACTCAGCAGCTGCAGTTGATGTTCCTCTATCATTGTGTGGATGTAAACTTATTGTCACACAATCTCTATTTTTAATATTTTTGCTGAACCATTCTATTTGGTCTGCATATCTGTTTGGTGTAGTCATTTCTACAGTTGATGGTAAATTTATTATCATCTTATTTTCTTGTGTTGGCTCCCAAACATCCATAACAGCCTCACAAATTTCAAGAGCATATTCCATCTCAGTTCCTGTAAAACTTTCTGGTGAATATTCAAATTGGAAGTTTGTTTCTGGATATTTAGCTGCTTCTTCTTTCATTAATTTTGCCCCTTTAACAGCTATTCCTATTATTTCGTCTTTTTCCATATTGAACACTACATCTCTTTGTAATACTGATGTTGAATTATATAAATGCACTATTGCATTTTTACATCCTCTTAATGCCTCAAAAGTCTTTGTTATTAAGTGTTCTCTTGATTGAGTTAAAACTTGTACCTTAACATCATCTGGTATTAAGTTCTCATCTATTAACTTTCTTAAAAAGTCGTATTCAGTTTGTGACGCTGATGGAAATCCTATTTCGATTTCTTTGAATCCTACATCTAACAACATTTTAAACATTTTCATTTTTTCATCTACGCTCATTGGAGTAGGTAGTGATTGATTCCCGTCTCTTAAATCTACACTACACCAAATAGGTGCTTTTGTGATATCCTTGTCTGGCCATTCACGATTTGTAAAGTTTTTTGGTTGAAAGTCTGGTTTTACATATTTTTTATAATTAAACTCACTATTTCTCATTTTTTATCCCCCTGTATTAACTATTCACATTGTGTATTTTGTATATTATTCAGTATTTTCTGATATTTAGTTTGAGTATTTTTCCGCTTTACTCAGTTATTTGTACTATTTGCCCATGTACTTATTTAACATATGTGCCTTTATATGTGTTTATATTCCCTAGTTATTTTTTATTTTGTGCTTTTTTATTCCCTATTATTTTTCTCTTATCGAGTCCCAGTTATTATTAGTTATTTACCAAATATTAAAAAAATTTAAAATTTAATTGAGATTGGCCTTATCTCTTTTATTTTTTGTGTTAAAAAAACCCCGTCTCTAAAAATTAGAGACGAGGTTGTATTCTCGCGGTACCACTCTAGTTAGCTTATAAAAAGTTCACTCTGTAACAGTTAAAATTAACTGTCTGCCTTATAACGTAGACTAACGTTTTACCCTAGGTAAACAGCTCCTAGACAAGTTCAGATTCATCCACTGCCAAATCACACCAGCCTTTGGCTCTCTGTAAGCTTCATAAATTCCTACTACTTCTACTCAACGCCTTTGTTTAGTTTTTGTTGTTATTTTGTGTATTTTCTTAACTTAATTAAAATAATATATCATTTACCATTTATTGTCAATAAGTTTTTGTATATTTTCTTCAATTCATTAAATTCCGAAAAATTCTATAATTTGATCTTCCCAATAATTGATTACTAATTCTTTTGGGAAATTAGCTTCTTCAATTATTGCTTCTGCATATTGGAAAACTCCTATATCATAACATATATGAGAGTCTGTTCCCATTATTATTCTTACACCGTATTCTTTACAAAGTTCTAGGTATTTCAGTATATTTTCTCTAGCGCCTTCTCTAGATGTATTTGGTGATAATGATGAATTATTTACTTCTAATAATATATTTTTTTCTTTTGCTTTTTTTACTATAGCTTCATAATCAAGCTCATATCTAGCGTCATCTGGATGACCTATTATTTTTACTTTTTCTTTATCCATAACGTTAAGGATTGCCATTGTATTGTCTTCTTTAGTAGATGGTTCTATACATACTATATGAAGACTAGCTATTAGATAATCAAGACCATCAAGAGCTTTTGAATCTAATTCGTCTATATTTCCATTAACATCAAGTATATTAGCTTCCATACCTCTTAATATTTTAACGCCATCCATTTCTCTTGGAACTACTTTTAGATTGTGAAAAAAGTATTCTGCTGGTCCGCCTGTCATTGTTGAACCATGGTCAGATGTCCCAAGAAATTTCATGCCATGTTTTTTAGCAAATTGTATATTTTCATGTATTGTGCTGTAAGCGTGTCCACTTGCAACAGTATGTGTATGCATATCTATTATTGCTTTCATTATTCTTCCTCTCTATGATATTTAGTATAAAATGATTCAAGCTGCCCCAATACTGAGACAGCTCTTATTTTAATGTTTAATTATTATTTTCCAGCTTTTTTTATAGCGTCGCCAATTGTAGCACCTAAAGATTCTTCAGGTTTCATAAATTGAGTGTAATCTTCTTCTGGCTCTGCATTAACTTCTTTTATAGATATTAACATTCTTTTTTCTTCTGGATGGAAGTTTAATATTTTAGCTTCTATTTCATCACCAGGATTTACTACGCTGCTTACTGTTGGAACTCTTTTTTCGCTTAATTGAGATATTGGTAAATAAGCTTCAACACCTTCTTTTATTTCAACGAAAGCTCCTCTATCTATAGTTCTAACAACTTTACCAGTTATAACATCACCAACAGCAACTTCTTTAGCTATTAATTGCCATGGATCGTTGTTTATATCTTTTACTGCTAAAGCTATTCTATTATTTTCTTTATTTACTTCTAATACATAAACGTCTAATTCTTGTCCTTCAGAAACTACATCTTCAACAGACTCTACTCTTTTCCAAGCTAAGTTGTTTATATGAGCTAATCCTTCTAAACCTTCCCCGATATCTATGAAAGCTCCATAAGGCATTATTTTTGTTACTTTACCATGTATTTTTTGTCCTACTTCAAGAGAATCGAATATGTTTTGTCTAGCTTCTTTAACCCTAGCTCTTTCTGCATCTCTTTCAGCTTTAACTTTAGCTCTTTCTGCGTCTCTTTCTGCTTTTTCTCTTTCTTTTCTTTCTTGTCTTTCTACGTTTATTCTTTCTTGTAATACTTCTCTATGAGATGCAACATATTTGTTTCTGTTTGTGTTGAATTCTATTATATAAACTTCTAAATTTGCACCAACATATTCTTTTGTATCGTTTACAAATTTAGTGTCTATTTGAGATATTGGTATAAATAATTGAATTGATTTGTATTTTGCAAATACACCTCTTGGTATAGCTTTTTCAACATATGCAGTAACTATTTTATGTTCGTTATATGCTGCTTCTACATCTTTTAAGTCTTGTTCTTTATCTGCTAATACTTTTGATAATCTTACAGTACCATCTTTAGGAGATACTTTAGTTATAACAGCAGATACTTTGTCGCCAACTTTATAAACATCAGCAACTTCTTTGTCCTTTTCTATATTTAAATCGTCTGATATGATTACTCCGTCAAATCCACAATCTAAACCAAGTACAACTGCATCATGAGTTACTTTAGTTATAGTTCCTGTTATAAGTTCCCCTACTTTTAATTTGTCTAACTGTTGTTCTTGTTGGTCTAACAGCTCTTGCATTGATAATTCATTAGTCATTTTATAATACATCCTTTCACACGTTTATCTTATTAATCCTATAAGTATTATTATACCATTAATCGTTAAAATACCTACAGTTTTATCACAAAATTTATACATAAATTTTATTTATTTTACAAATAATCGACGTTTTTAATATATTCTTATTTTTTCAATTTCTAAATAAGAAATTCCCTCTTCTAATGATTAATGTATATTTTTTTGCTATATCTTAATATTATACTAAATTTTTTGTAATTTTACATCAATCTAACAAAACTTGGTACGATTTATTTCCTAAATTCTCTAAAAACTGCACATCATACACTAAATCCATATATGAATATGATTTTAAATACTCCATATAATAGAATCGATATTTTAAATATTTTAGATATAAGGATGATAATTATGAATTCAAATAACTATAAAAAGCAACTTAAGAAACAAAAACAAGAATTAGAAAATTTAATTTCTGAAATGGAGGATAACACTCTATTTGGCGATACTACTCACCACACAAGCGAAAGATATAGCTCTGGCGAATTATCTAGTTATGATAACCATCCCGGAGATATTGGAACAGAAGTCTATATGAATGACATGCAAAATAGTCTTACTGACCATCAAAAATACCAACTTGATAAAGTAAACGAAGCATTATCAAAAATAGACGATAATTCATTTGGCTATTGCGAAAGATGTCATCACAAAATAGAACCAGAAAGACTCGATATTCTTCCAGAAACTCAACTATGTGCTCATTGTGCACAACAAACTGAAACTTACTCTAAATACGATAATACTGAGCAATACGACGCAAATAATATAAATATGGACCCTCATTTTTATTCAGAATACGTCACAGATTTAACTGATTTAAATAAAAACGGATCATCTGTAAATGAAAATTGTCCGAGAGATAAGGATGATTTATTTTATAGTAATTAAAAATATGCATAAAATAAGTGTTGTAAATTTTACAACACTTATTTTTATTTGTATTCTTATTTCTATTTAAAACTTATATATAATTTTTCATCTGTAATTTCAACAAATATTAAGTATTCTTATCTACACTAATACACTTTTATAAATTTTATAAAATTCTCTCCCACTTTTATATTTAAACAAAAAAATAGAAGGTGAAAATCACCTTCTTCTTGGTAAATAATTAATACATTTAAATAACTGGGCACTATATGTATATATTTATTGTATATAATTTTAGATTTTTGTGCAACTTTTTTTATAGTTTTTATCACAAATTTTTTTATTCTTTCCCTTGATTATGCTACTATTTGTTATAGAAAGGTTATAAAGTTTGAGGTGATTATATGTACGATTTAAGAGATAAATTATTTGAGTTATCTGATGATAAGTTTAAAACATTTCACAGTAGATTATGTCCAAATACGGATAATATAATAGGGGTTCGTCTTCCACTATTAAGACAACTTGCAAAAGAAATTGCAAAGGGAGATTGGAGAAATTTTTTGTCTAACTCTAAAGAAGAATATTATGAAGAAATTTTAATAAATGGATTAGTCATAGCATATGCTAAATGTGATGTAGAAGAAAGATTAAATTATATTGAGAGTTTTGTTCCAAAAATAGATGACTGGGCTATTTGTGATAGCTTTTGTAATACATTGAAATTTGTAAATAAAAATAAAGAAATCATGTGGGAATTTATTCAATCTTATCTTAAATCATACAACGAATTCGAAATAAGATTTGCTGTTGTAATTATTCTAAATTACTACATTACTGAAGATTATATAGATTTAGTATTAAAAACTTTAGACAATATTAAACACGATGGCTATTATGTTAAAATGGCCGTTGCATGGGCTATTTCTATGTGTTTTATCAAATTTGAAGAAAAAACTATGGCTTATCTCAAAGATAATAGCTTAGATGATTTTACATATAATAAATCTCTACAAAAAATCTGTGAATCTCTTCGTATAGATAAAAATACAAAAGAATTGATAAAATCTATGAAGAGATAGGTTTAATCTTAAATAATATAAATTTATAGGGGGTATTTTCTATGAAAAAATATGACGTGATTATTATAGGTGCAGGTCCTTCTGGGATATTCTGCGCTTATAAACTAATAGAAAATAATAAAGATCTAAATATATTAATGATTGAAAAAGGCAGACCTATCGAAAAAAGAAATTGCCCTAAACGTAAAACTAAGAAATGTGTTGGTTGTAAACCATGTTCAATAACTACTGGGTTTGCAGGGGCAGGTGCTTTTTCTGACGGTAAATTATCTTTATCACCAGATGTCGGGGGCAACCTTCCAGAAATATTAGGATATGATAAAGCTATCGAACTTATTAAGGAATCTGATGATATATACTTAAAATTTGGAGCTGATACTAAGGTATATGGAGTTGATAAAGAAAAGGAAATTATAGAAATAAGAAAAAAAGCTATCACTGCTAACTTAAAGTTAATTGAATGTCCTATAAGACATCTCGGCACTGAAGAAGGTTATAAAATTTATTCAAAACTTCAAGACCATCTATTATCATCTGGAATAGATATTATATTTAATACTATGGTTGAAGATATAATCATAGAAGATAATACGGCAAAAGGAGTTGTCTTAGATGATGGGCGTGAATTTTTCGGTGATGAAATCGTAAGCGCAATTGGACGTGAAGGCTCTGAATGGTTCTCAAACATATGTAAAAAACACAATATAGAGACACAAGTAGGTACTGTAGATATTGGTGTTCGTGTTGAAGTTAGGGATGAAGTTATGGAATTTCTAAACAAAAACCTATATGAGGCTAAATTGGTATACTATACGCCTACATTTGACGATAAGGTTAGAACATTTTGTACTAATCCATCAGGTGAAGTCGCTACTGAATATTATGAAGATGGGCTAGCTGTTGTAAATGGTCACGCATATAAATCAAAAGAATTTAAAACTAACAACACAAACTTCGCACTATTAGTATCTAAAAACTTTACTAAACCATTTAAAACACCGATAGAATACGGTAAGCAAATCGCTCAACTTAGCAATATGTTATGTGATGGCAAGATATTAGTCCAAACTTTTGGTGATTTTCAAAGAGGAAGAAGAACTACAGAAAAAAGACTTTGTAGAAATAACTTAATTCCTACACTTAAAGATGCAGTCCCTGGTGATTTATCTTTAGTTATACCTCATAGAATAATGGTCGATATAAAAGAAATGATTTTAGCATTGGATAAAGTTACTCCCGGCATTGCAAGTGATGAAACTCTACTCTATGGAGTTGAGGTCAAATTTTACTCTAATAAAGTAATTGTAAATAAAGATTTTGAAACAAGTGTTAAAAATCTTCGTGCTATGGGAGATGGTGCGTCTGTTACTAGAGGGTTACAACAAGCATCTGCCAATGGACTTAGCGTCGCAAATAGCATACTTTCAAAGTTAAATAAATAGAAATATGGATTTTTTAATATATAGGAAAAATTCACTTCGTTCATAATGCCAACGACTTTGTCTGTTGCTTTAAATAATAAAAAAGATGCATGATAAATATTTATCTCACATGCATCTTTTTAAATTTATAAGTCTTTTAGATAATTGCTTTTAAATTTATTTTTTTATTGTAAATGATGAATCTATTTTTTTATTATTATCAGTTCTATAAGTATTTATTGTAAATGTTTTATTTGTGACATCTATTATTGAATACGTTGGCACACTTTCCTGCCATCTTGATGCTATATAGGCTTCTTGTTTTTCTGATAAATTATAATACTTACTTCCTGTAGATGAATCAGCAGTAAGATATAAAACTCCTTTAGGCTTTTTAACTACCATAAATGATTTATTTGTTACTGCATAATCGTCTTCTATAGACCTCATATAATTTTCATATTGTTCATTTTTTTCTTTTTCTCCATTTGTATATTTTTCATAGTCTTTTTCAGTAATCATAGATGATTCATCCAGCTTTGCACCTTTTAATATATATGATCTTGAATATATGTGGTCATGCCCTGTTAATACAACATCTATATTATTTGCTTCTAATATTGGTACGATTTTATATCTCATTCTAGTTAATTTAGGTGAGCTAGAATGTTCTCCAGAGCCATATATATCGTGGTGCATTGATACTACTCTCCATGTGGCATCTTCGTTTAGTTTTATTGCATTTTCTATAAATTCTTTGTGCTCAGAAAATTTTTTACTATTGCTATTTAATATTATAAATAAAGTATTTCCATATCTATAATAATAATCACTGCCTGCTGTTGTCTGTCCTAGTCCGCTTTGGTTTGGAGTATTAAAGTGGTATGAATAGTTACCGCTTGGTGAATCATGATTTCCAATCGTAGTTGCTACAGGCATTGATTTTAATAGTGATGGGCTTAAATACCCTGAATATTCAATTTCATTTTTATTGTATAAAGCATTAGATTTACCTTTATCTCTCGATTGTATTTGGTCTCCTGATGATATTATAAAACTTATGTTACAATCTCTTTTTATAATGCTTTCGATAGTATTATTCCAGTTAAAGCTGTCGTTTCTAACTGCTCTATCCTGGATTTCATCTTCGCTCAAATCCTTTGGCATACATCTCCATGATGCACCTATTTGTGGATCTCCAACAAAAGCAAAACTATATCTCTTGGAGTTTTTAGTTTGGTATAGTGTTGGTTTTGTCCATTTCCCATTGATTGTATAGCTATAATAATATCTAGTATTTGGTTTTAAATCTGTTGCTGTTGCTTTATTGCTTTTGAATCCTTCTGTTGCATTTGTTGTTGTGACTTGTAATGCTGTAGAATTTTTCATTTCTGGATTATCACTTATTTTCAAGTTCGGCTTTATTTCACATGTTTTTGAATACCATGCAAAATTCAGTTGTGTTTCATCACTACCTGGTGATAATGACATTTGTGTTGGAGAGTTTTTTATTTTTTCCCATTTGTCACACCATTCACTCCACTTTTCACTCTGGCCTTGTGATGTTTTTGTCGCATCTGTCCAGCTATTATTGTCTACAGCAAATACATTTGTAGATGATGTAATTATCATAACTGCAATAATTATTGATATAAGATAATTTCTTCTTTTCATATTTATGACTCACCCTTTTCAGTTGTAATATTATCAATATATACTACTTTGTTATGATGTAATTAAGTATAAATCCAAGTTATAAAGTATTCAACAAACTTAAGATAGATTTAAAATGTACTTAATTAACTTAACATTCTCTTAATATTTCTAATAAACTTCAATTATAGTATTTTATTCAAGTCGAATTTTTATTCATATAGCTATTTATTTTGTATCAAAAAAATAGTGTTAGATATTATGTTCTAACACTATTTATTCTAAATCTCTATTGTTTTTTTCTTATATTTCTAGTTGCTACAATATCCACACCTGTTCCAGCAATATTTGATACCAATACATCACCTATTTTTATAGGCGCTTCAACTTCTACATCTTTAAGCGCTTTTATACAGTCGTGTATTTTTGCTTTTGGAATATCTTCTTTAGTTTTAACCGAAACTACTGCTATATTTCCATTTTTAACTCTTACAATAGAAGTAACTATTCTTGTTGGATTTGTTACTTCTTTTACTGCGTATTCTTTTCCCTTTTTACAAGTGTTTCCTTTTACTTCAACAACTTCTGAACCATCCATATCAACAGTTAAATTGCAGCCTAAAGGGCATCCTATACAAATCAATTCGATTTTATTACTCACTTCTACAGCTCCCATAATTAAGCCTCCTCAATTCTTATAGTTATATCATCTAAATTTGTAAAGTTTTCAAGTTCTTCTTTTTTAAGAACAACTTGTTCCATCTCTCCTGGTGCCATAACTCTACGTTTTTTGTGCCCAACTCTTTCATCATTAAAGTAAGTTGATATATAGGCATTTTTAAATACATTCCCTACTCTAAAACGTACAGTTAATTCATCATCCATATTCTCTACGTTTATAGTTTTTGGAACTGTGTATCTAACTCCATCAACTGCTTTTATCTCTATTGTTTTTTTAGATTCTTTCTTTCCTTGAAGTATATATTTAGCTGCATTTTTACCTGCTGTTGCTGCCTCTTGTGAAACAAAGTCAACTAAATCATGAACATGTAACACATTACCACAAGCAAACACACCATCAACACTAGCTTCTAAGCTTTCATTTACACATGGTCCATTTGTTATAGGGTTTATTTCTACTCCCATTTCACGAGATAGTTCATTTTCTGGTATAAGTCCACAAGATAATAATAATGTATCACAAGAATAGAATTCTTCTGTTCCTTCAACTGGTTTTCCATCTTTAACTTCTGCAATAGTTATTCCTTCTACTCTTTCTCTACCTTTTATATCTACTACTGTATGGCTTAATTTTAGAGGAATATCATTGTCATCTAGGCATTGTACGATATTTCTCTTTAATCCACCTGAATAAGGCATAAGTTCTGCAACTACTTTAACATCTGCTCCTTCTAATGTCATTCTTCTAGCCATTATTAGTCCTATATCCCCAGAACCTAGTATTACTACTTCTCGTCCTGGAAGAAATCCTTCGATATTTACTAATCTTTGTGCTGTTCCTGCTGAATAAATCCCTGCTGGTCTGTATCCAGGTATGTTTAATGCACCTCTTGGTCTTTCTCTACATCCCATTGCAAGAATTACTGATTTTGCATCTATTGTAAATAATCCTTCTTCTCTATTCATTGCTGTTACTGTTTTATTGCTATCTATATCCATAACCATAGTGTTTAATTTATACTCTATGTTTAGTTCTTTCGCTCTTTGAATAAATCTATCTGCATATTCTGGTCCTGTTAGTTCTTCTTTAAAAGTATGAAGTCCAAAACCATTGTGAATACATTGATTTAATATTCCCCCTAATTCGTTATCTCTTTCTAATATTAATATTGAATCTATTTTATTTTCTTTTGCTGCTATTGCTGCTGCAAGCCCTGCTGGTCCTCCGCCAACTACTACAAGATCATAATTTTTCATCCTCATTCACCCCTTATATTGAATCTTTAACTAAACCAAGTACCATATTTGACTCTCCACCGGCCTTTGTTATATCAAACATAGAAATACTCAACTCTCTTTCTAATATTTCCATAGTCTTTGGTGAACAGAATCCTGCTTGGCAACGTCCCATCCCTGCTCTAGTTCTTCTTTTTACTCCGTCTAATGATTTTGCACCTAAAGGTCTACGTATTGCATCTATAATTTCACCTTCTGTAATCATTTCACATCTACAAATTATATTTCCATATGCAGGTTGTTCTTTTATTAATTGGTTTCTTTCTTCTAAACTCAATGTATTTGGGTCAAGTATTCCTTTTCTAGTTCCTATAAAATTAGGGTTTTCTTCTAAGTTTAATTTTTCTTTTAATATATCTGCTACCATTTTTCCTATTGCTGGAGAACTTGTTAATCCTGGTGATTCTATTCCAGCACAATCTATAAATCCTTTTGCATCCTCAAGCTCTTTTATTATAAATTCGTGGTTATCTTCATGAGCTCTAAGCCCTGAGAATGATGTTATTACTTGTCGCATAGGAATATTTTTAACATTCATTGATGATTTTCCTATAACTGTATCTAATCCCTCTCTAGTTGTATTAACTCCTTCCTTATCATCTATATCAGTTGATGTAGGCCCTACTATTAAGTTTCCATGAGCTGTTGGAGAAACTAATACACCTTTTCCCATTTTTCCTGGAAGTGCGAATATTGTTCTTGAAACATGATTTCCTGCAGTCTTATCTAATAAGCAATATTCACCTTTTCTTGCTGTTATATTTATTTTATTTTGGCTTACCATGTTGTGGAACTTGTCTGCATAAACTCCTGCTGCATTAACTATATATTTTGTTTTTATATCCCCTTGATTTGTTTTAATTATAAATCCACCATCTATCTTTTCTATATCCTGAGCTTCTGTATTAAATCTAAATTCTATACCGTTTGTATTTGCATTTTCTGCAAGTGCTATATTAAGACCAAAAGGACATACAATACCACCAGTAGGAGCATACAATGCAGCGTAAACATCGTCTGTTATATTAGGTTCCAATTCTAAAACTTCTTCTTTATTTAATATTTTTAATTCTTTAACTCCATTTCTTATCCCTCTGTCATATAACTCTTTTAACTTTGGCATATCTTCTTCTGATAGGCAAATTACTAAAGATCCATTCTTTTTAAACGGAAAATCTAATTCTTTAGATAACTCCTCCATCATTAAATTTCCTTCTACATTTAGTTTTGCCATTAATGAACCTTCTGGAGCATCGAATCCAGCATGAACAATCCCACTATTTGCTTTTGATGTTCCTGAACACACATCTTCTGTTTTTTCTATAACACAAGCATTTACTTTATATCTTGATAATTCTCTTGCTGATGCACTCCCTGAAACACCAGCTCCTATTATTACTACATCATACATATAATCCATTCTCCTTTTTAAATATTAATTTTCGTATGTATTAAAAAAGCCAAGAAAATTAAAACCTACGTTAATAGGCTTTTAATTTCCTTGACTTTATCTCTATTCTCTAGTCTTAATATTTAATTTTACATTTGAATACGTTTTCTTTATTCTTATAAACTAGATGAGCAACTTTTGTATAAGCTACAAAAGTTCCTCACTTATATAATACTTTAAATTAATTTTTATTACAACATAATTGTAATATTTTTCCACGATATCTTTTTAACAGTGTTATTCTACCATGGAATTGCTCCATATACTAATACAGCTATGATAGCACCAACTATTGGTCCTAATAATGGAACTATTGCATATCCCCAACCAGAGTCGCATTTACCTTCGATTGGTAATAATGCATGTGCAAGTCTTGGTCCGATATCACGAGCTGGGTTGATAGCATATCCTGTTAAACCACCTAATGACATACCTACTGAAACGATTATACCAAATACAAATATGTTCCCTAGTCCTATATCTCCTGCTCCTGCTACATTACTGATACCTTTAATTGCAAATACTAAAATAAAAGTCCCTATAATTTCGCTTAAGAAGTTTAAAGGTTTGTCTTCTATTGATGGTGCTGTACAGAATACCCCTCTTTTTGTTGGGCCATCTTCTGTTGCATCAAATTGACCTTTAAATAATACATATACTAAGCAAGCACCTAAAAATGCTCCTGCAAATTGAGCAATTATATATCCTGGAACTACTGACCAAGAAATTGTGCCATCTAAAGCTAGTGCTATTGTTAATGCTGGATTAAAGTGAGCGCCTGATGCTGCACCAAAAATATATGCGGGAATCATAACTGCAAGCCCCCAACCTAATGTTATTTGGATAGGTCCTGCACCTTTCATACCTGATTTATTTAGGTTTACATTGGCAACAACTCCACACCCTAAAATTATAAGAATCATAGTACCTAAAAATTCTGCTATATATGCTAACATAACATATTCCCCCTTCTTATTTTAACTCATATTATTTAATTTTAATTCTTATCATTGGTATTTTTCAAATTTCGTAAGTATTTCTATGCTTCTGAAGTTGCTTCTTCATCTTCTTTAGCCCATCCAAATGAGCATTTAACTGCTTTGTTCCATCCTTTGATTTTTTCTTCTCTATCTTCTCCATCCATAGCTGGAGTAAACACTTTATCTATTGCCCAGTTTTTAATTACGTCTTCTTTACTACCCCAGTATCCTACTGCTAAACCTGCTAAATATGCAGCACCCATAGCTGTAGTTTCTACACAACAAGGTCTTTTAACTGGTGCATTTATTATATCTGATTGGAATTGCATTAAGAAATCATTGGCACTAGCACCACCATCTACTTTAAGTGCAGCTAAGTCAATTCCTGAGTCAGCTTTCATAGCTTGTAATACATCATTTACTTGATAAGCTAATGATTCTAATGTGGCTCTGATTATGTGGTATTTGTTAACTCCACGAGTTAAACCTACTATTGTTCCTCTTGCATATTGATCCCAATGAGGTGCACCTAAACCCGTAAATGCAGGTACTACGTAGCAACCATTAGTATCTTTAACTTTTTTAGCCATATATTCTGAATCTGGAGCAGAATCTATTATTCTAAGTTCATCTCTTAACCATTGTATAGATGCCCCTGCAACGAATATAGAACCTTCTAAAGCATAATTAACTTTTCCATCTAAGCCCCATGCTATAGTTGTTACTAATCCATTTTTAGAATAAACTGGAGTTTCTCCTGTATTCATCAACATAAAGCATCCAGTTCCATATGTATTTTTCGCTTCACCTGGATTAAAGCAAGTTTGACCGAATAATGCTGCTTGTTGGTCTCCTGCTGCCCCTGCAATAGGTATTTCTTTACCAAAGAATGACGCATCGCTATATCCATATATACAGCTTGATGGTTTTGGTTCTGGTAACATGCATTCTGGTATGTTTAATTCTTCTAATATTTCTTTATCCCAAGTTAGATCTTTTATGTTAAATAATAATGTACGAGATGCATTAGAGTAATCTGTTACATGAGATTTACCTTTAGTTAATTTCCATATTAACCAAGTTTCAACAGTACCAAATAATAATTCTCCTTTTTCAGCTCTTTCTCTTACACCTTCAACATTATCTAGTATCCATTTTAATTTTGTTCCTGAGAAATATGCATCTATTATAAGACCTGTTTTTTCTCTAAATTTATCTGTTAATCCTTTATCTTTTAAAGTATCACAGTATTCTGAAGTTCTTCTACACTGCCAAACTATTGCGTGATATACTGGTTCTCCTGTACTTTTGTCCCAAACTACAGTTGTTTCCCTTTGATTTGTTATACCTATAGCTGCTATATCATCTGCACCTATTCCCAATTTAGCCATAGCTTCAACAGCTACACCTAATTGAGATGACCATATTTCATTTGCATCATGTTCAACCCAACCTGGTTTTGGAAAGTATTGAGTAAATTCTTTTTGTGCTACACTGCACATTTCTCCTTTTTCATTAAAAATAATACATCTGTTACTAGTTGTACCTGCATCAAGCGCCATTACATATTTAGACATATTCAAAATCCTCCTTCTAAACCTTATACATTATAAATAAAAATATATATAATTATATAGACTAGTTGTACTTAAATAGTCATATATAATATCCCTAAATTAATGTCTGTCCTCATACCTTTGTGCCTCTTTGATATTCTACTACATTTTCCAAGTGTCCTGATTTGTTGAAGATACACATACAGCTCCTGATGAAAGTGCATCCATTATATCTTCTTTGTCTGTGATTAATCCCCCAGCAATAAGTGGACATTTTATTTGTTTTGAAATTCTTTTTATTATTTTTGGCATTACTCCTGGCAAAATTTCTATTATATCTGGATTTACGTTGTTTTGTGATTTAAAAACGTTTTCCAAAGCCATAGAATCGATTAAGAAAAATCTTAAAACTGTGTATAATGATAATTCTTTTGCCCTTTTAATTAAATTAGGCTTCGTAGTTATTATTCCATCTGCTTTAGTGTTTTTCTTTATAAAATCAACAGATATATCTTTTGCACTTAACCCCACAATTAAATCAATATGTACCATTGCAACTTTATTATTTTCTTTAATTTCGTCTACTATTTGTGCTATATTACAGACGTCACCAAATAAAATAAATATGATTCTTATTGAATCTATTTTTACAGCCTTATGTAATCCATCCATATCTTTTACTGCTGCTATTATTGGATTGCTTTCTATTTCATTATAAAATCTAATATCCATTTAAAACTCCCTCTGTATACTACTTATTTCTTAATTTAGATACTAATTAGTATTACTAAAATACCCCTAAATTCATGTGTCAATAAAAAGAGCAATACTAAGTAAAGACAGGTCTGCCTTCTTTAATATCGCTCTCAACATCTCACATGTAATATTTACCATTTATACTTAGATAGTATCACATCAATTTGCATGACACAACATTTGATATTTTTTTAACGCCACTTTTTTTGATAAATATATTTTTAATAGTTTTTAGTATACAAAGTCAACCGTTATAGTGTTTTTTTATCCATTATACTTACTTTTTAGAAGTTCTATTTCTCTAGCATATCCATCTAGTTCATTAGGTGTTTCTAATAAAAATGGTAGATGTTTTAATGCATCGTGATTTATAATTCTAACTATAGCATCAAGCCCAATTTGACCTTCACCAATTCTAGCATGTCTATCTTTATGACTACCACAAGAATTTAAACTATCATTTAGATGTATTGCTTTTAATCTATCTAATCCTATAAGATTATCAAATCTTTCTAGTACTCCATCTAAGTCATTTACTATATCATATCCTGCATCAAATACATGGCATGTATCCAAGCATACACCTAGTTTTTCATCTAATTCTACTCCATCTATTATAGCTTTTAATTCTTCAAAATTACGCCCTACTTCCGTTCCTTTTCCTGACATAGTTTCAAGAAGAACTGTTGTTGTTTGTTCTTTTGTAAGTGCTTGATTTAACATATCTGTTATATATTTTATACCTACATCTGCTCCTTGTTTAACATGACTTCCTGGGTGGAAATTATATAAGTTGTTTGGAGTTAGTTCTAATCTTTTTAAATCATCTATAAATGTATTTACTGCAAACTCCCTTTTACTTTCATCCGCTGCACAAGCATTTAAAGTATATGGCGCATGTGCTAATAATTGAACAAAATTATTTTCTTTTGCTAAATTTAAAAATTTATTTATATCATTTTGATCTAATTGTTTTGCTTTTCCTCCTCTTGGATTTCTTGTAAAAAATTGAAACGTATTTGCATCTATTGTTAGGGCTTCTTTTCCCATATTTTCAAATCCTTTTGAGACTGATAAATGACATCCTATATTTAACATAAATTTAATTTCAATAGATTTTTGTTAATTTTACAACAATCCATTGATATCCTCCTCTACTATTTATATATATCTTATTTACTTTAATATTTTTATTAAAATTTGATTTCTTTTACTTTATTAACTTTATTTTTTTGTATTGATATACCTTCTAGATCTAAAAGTCTTTCCTTTAAATCTAATCCACCTGCATATCCTACTAATTTTTTATTTGCTCCTATAACTCTGTGACATGGAATTATTATAGGAATTGGATTTTTATTATTAGCCATACCTACAGCTCTACATGCCTTTTCATTTCCAATAGAAATGGCTATATCTTTATAAGACCTAGTTTCGCCATAAGGTATTTCAGTTAATGCCTTCCATACTTTTATCTGAAACTCTGTCCCATTTGGATGAAGGGGCAAATCAAATACCTTTCTTTGACCATCTAGATATTCTCTTATTTGAGTATAAGCCAGTTTGGTTAAATCACTTTCTTCTATAATTACATCGTCTCTATATATATTTTCTGATTCAAAATATAAATTTGTTATATTTTGGCTATTATCTCTTATACCTAGTCTTCCTAACTCCGTATCATAAAAAAATAATTTATCCATTCAAATCCCTCCTCTTTATTCTACCCATTATTTCTTAAATTGTAACAAAATTATTGTCCTGTGTTCATTTTCTATATTTATTTATTATATATTTTGATACAAAATAAATCACCACATAATATTTTTACAAAACAAAAATTCGCTTCACTCATAACGCCAACGAATCAGAGATTCCGTTGATTTAGTTGATAGGTTGGAAATTATATATTTTCCACAAACCAAATAATATATAATTTCCTTAAAAATAAAAAAGCAACTACTAAGTTGCTTTTTATTTATAAATATCTTTCCTTAACAAATCCTATACTTGTTCACTATTTTCATTTTCTTGTTTCAACAACGGATTATAATATCTTCCCTTTTTCCTTGTACCTTTTCCATATTGTATTGCTTCTTGAGGACATCTACAGATACACGCCATACACTTTGTGCAGTGTTGTGACCACATTGGTCTTCCTTTATACAATTCTATATTTTTATATGGGCAAACTTTAACACAAAGGCCACATGAGTTACATTTGCTATCAACATTAAACTTTGATGTTCCCATACAGCAAATATAAAATAATCTTTTTACTATATATGTTTTAAAATAATCCATTATAGTGTATTTATCTTTATCAAATGCATGCAGTTGTCTATCTTTAATCTGTTCATTTATCCTAACTATGCTTTTTTGAGCTTCTTCTAATTTTCTATTTCTTAAAAGAGTTGAATCCAAATCAAACATAGTTATAAAATTCTCTGGCATTTTTATAAATGTTGTATAGTATATTTCCATCTTTTTATCTTTAAACATATTATCTAAGTACTTTGACATACATCCTGTATCAGTACCACAAGTATATACAGAAAATAGGTAATGCTGTCTATATCCATTAAATTTTACTTTTTTTATAAAATTTTCAACTATTTGGGGTGGTGCCCATGAATATGTGGGAAATACAAATCCTATTTTTTCTTTTCTTCCTAAATCGTAAACATATTCTTCTTGATTTTTTTGCATTTCTCTAGCTATATCTATCAACATCTCATTTTGATATTTACCTAATTCTTTAGCTACCCATAAAGAATTTCCGGTCCCCGAGTAATAAAATATCATATGTCTATTCCCCCTAACCTGTAAAGTATCCTCTACTCCTATAAGTGAAACTTCTCTATTCATTGTTCTAAAATTTTTAAACTATAATTTTATATAATATAATTGCCTAAATTTATTATAGCATATATACTTTTCTTCTCTCCTAATAATAATTATGATTTATTAGGATTAATTTAACATAAATTTAATAATACCTTTTATTTTATTATAATAGAATTAATTAATTTTGATGTATAATAAATATAATCGATTATGTAATTAATTGAAAGGAGGCTCATTTGTCAAATATATTAAATTTAGATAAAATCCTACTTCTCTTTTGTGGAGAAGACATATTTACTGATTTAAATAATGATAATTACAATCAAACAGTTGATGTTAGATCCTCCGAAGAATTTAATTCTACAACTTTACTACAACATAATGTTCCTGTAATAAATATAGCACAACATCAACTACTACATAAACATCTATATCTAGCTGGAATTATCGTTTTTTATGGACTCTTTAAAAATAGGCAGTTTATAAAAAGAAAATTACTAGAGATATCTAATAATAAAAAATTAAGAATATTAATTGGATGTTCACAAGGTAGGTTACGCAGTCCTGCTGTTTGGTTGTATGCTAGATTTTTAGGAATTGATGCAAAAATTTTGCAATATGGAATTAAGCATTACGTTGAATAATATATTTTCATAAAAAAAATCTCAGGGGACTAGGAATCCTGAGATTTTTTTGGTTATACCCTAATGACTTTCTATAACCATTTTTTTACTATATATATTATAGCCTAAATTTATGAATTTTTATAGTAATATTTTGATATTACCTATATCAATATTTGGTTATTATCTTTTATAAAATAATATTCTTAAATAAATATCCTTTTGATGTTAAACTTTATATGTAATATGTTTATTGATGTTTCATTATACAATTTTTATTTTTACAAACTCTACAAACACCTGTACATTCGTCTACTAAATCTAGAGATTGTTCAAAAGCAAATTTGCTATTGTTTTTATTTCTTATTATAGGAATATCTTGTTTTTTAGCTTGAGTTTCTACTGATGCCATTAGTTTATGTGACACTGTTGAAGTAAATATAACTATTGCATCTGGACTTCCAATCGACCTCTTAACTTTTGACGACATATTTAAAACTACCTTAGCTTTATATCCCCTATTTTTCGCTAACTGTATATAGTCTCTTTTCATTCTTTCATTTCCACCAACTACTACTAAACTCATATTCGTTCCAACCCCTTTTATTTATTCTCGTTATCATTATGATAATTTAATTCTAGTTTATTTATTTCTATTTGTCAAACAGATGATATTGATTATCATTTTTAATATAATATTATATTATAATACCTTTTACAAAAAGTCAACCATAATTGATAATATTTATCAATTACACCTTAACTTCTATTATCTTGAAAGTAATTGAAATTAAAAAATTCACTTCGTTCATAGCGCCAACGACTTCGTCCGTTGCTTAAAATTCGCTTCGCTCATGGCGCCAACGAATCAAAGATTCCGTTGCTTAAGTTAATAGGTTGGAAATTATACATTATCCACAAACCAGATAATATATAATTTCCTTAGAATAAAAAAGACCGCATATTAAATATGCAGTCTTTTCATAATGCAAATTATACTAAGTATAGTTTGTATTATTCTTGTTCTTCTAATTCAACTTTTATGCTTAATTCTTCTAATTGACCGTCTTCTGGTAATCCTGGTGCATTAGTCATTGGGCATATAGCATTTTGGTTTTTAGGGAATGCTATTACCTCTCTTATGTTGTCAGCTCCTGTAAGTAACATCATAAGTCTGTCAAATCCAAATGCAAGACCAGCATGTGGTGGTACACCGTATTTGAATGCTTCTAATAAATATCCGAATTTATCGTTAGCAGTTTCTTGGCTCATTCCTAATGCTTTGAACATCTTTTCTTGAACTTCTTCATCAGATATTCTCACACTACCTCCACCAAGCTCATATCCGTTTAATACCATGTCATAAGCTTTAGCTCTTAATTGAGTTTTATCTTCTTGGTCTAATTTATCTATATCTTCGTCTAATGGGCAAGTGAATGGATGGTGCATTGCTATCATTCTACCTGTTTCTTCATCTTCCTCGAATAGTGGGAATTCAGTTACCCATAATAAGTTGTATTTGTTTTTGTCTATTAAGTCCATTTTTCTAGCAACTTCTAGTCTTAATTGACCTAATGCATCGTATACAACTTTGTTTTTGTCAGCTACGAATAATATTAAGTCTCCAGCTTTAGCATCCATTCTGTCTAATATAGCTTTTATTTCTTCTTCTGTGAAGAATTTAGCTACTGGAGAGTCTATTCCTTCTTCAGTAACTTTTATCCAAGCTAAACCTTTAGCTTTATAAGTTTTAGCATGTTCTTCTAATTTTTTCATTCCTTTTTTAGAAAATGCATCTGCTCCACCTATTGCATTTATAGCTCTAACACTTGAGTTAGCAGCATTTGCAGCTGATGAGAATACTCCAAATCCACAGTCTTTAACTAAGTCTGATAAATCTGTAAGTTCCATAGCAAATCTAGTATCTGGTTTGTCAGAACCGAATCTGTCCATAGCTTCTTTGTAAGTCATTCTCTTAAGTGGTAATTGTATATCTATGTTGTGTATTTCTTTGAATATTCTTCCTATCATGTTTTCCATCATAGTCATAACATCATTTTCGTCAACGAAAGACATTTCGCAGTCTATTTGAGTGAATTCTGGTTGTCTATCAGCTCTTAAATCTTCGTCTCTGAAACATTTAACTATTTGGAAGTATCTGTCCATACCACTTACCATTAATATTTGTTTGAATAATTGTGGTGATTGTGGTAAAGCGTAGAATTTACCTGGGTTAACTCTACTTGGTACAAGGTAATCTCTAGCACCTTCTGGACTTGGTTTTATTAAGAAAGGTGTTTCTATTTCTAAGAAGTTGTTTTCAGATAAGTATTGTCTTACTATTTGAGCAACTCTACTTCTCATTATTAAGTTATTTTGCATAGAAGGCTTTCTTAAGTCTAAGTATCTATATTTTAATCTTTTATCTTCAGATACGTTGTCGTCATCTTTTATATATATTGGTGGAGTTTGAGATTTGCTAAGAACTCTAAGTTCTGTAGCTGATATTTCTATATCTCCAGTAGCCATGTTAGGGTTTTTAGCTTGTCTTTCACGAACTATACCTTTTACAGCTATAACATATTCTGAACCTAATTTTTCAGCTTTTTCAAATGCATCTTTACTTACGTCAGCATCGAATATTATTTGGCTTATTCCTCTTATATCTCTTAAGTCAACGAATACTAATCCGCCTAAGTTTCTTTTCTTTTGAACCCAACCATTTAGAATAACTTCTTCGCCAACATTGTCCATTCTAAGATCTCCACAATAGTGAGTTCTCTTTAATCCTTTTAATGTCTCCATGTTTTTCTCCTTTATCATTTACACACTAAAGGAGGACTACTATTTTGTGGTTAGCAAAAATATAAGCAGCCCCTCTAGTATTTTTCATATATTAGATTATAATCTTTTTTTAAGTTCGTCAACTAATTCGCTTAGTTTTATAGTTGTTTGTTCTGATGTTTTCATATTTTTAAGTGTTGCTGTATCGTTAGCTAACTCATCATCACCTATAACTACTGTGTATTTAGCGTTAAGTTTGTCAGAGTACTTAAATTGAGCTTTTAAACTCTTATCTAAGTGGTCATTGTCTGCACTTATGTGATTAGTTCTTAAATCTTTTATTAATTTAAAGCTCTTAGTCTTAGCTGCATCACCTATAGTTGCTATATATATATCAGTTGATTTTGGATTTTCGATTTCTATATTGTTATTTTCTAAAGTTAATAATAATCTTTCTGCTCCAAGAGCAAATCCTATACCGCTTATACCTTTAGGTCCACCAAGCATTTCAACTAGTCCGTCGTATCTACCTCCACCACAAACTGTACTTTGAGAACCGATGTCGTTAGATATAATTTCGAACGCTGTCTTTTTGTAGTAATCTAATCCCCTAACTATAGTTTTATCAACTACATAGTTTATATCCATTTCTTTTAAGTAAGTTTGTAATTTGTCAAAGTGATCCTTACAATCTTCACATAAGTGGTCTATCATGAAAGGTATGTCTTGTAAGTTTTCTTTACAGTGAGGGTTCTTACAGTCGATAACTCTCATTGGATTTTTATCTTTTCTTTCTAAACAAGTTTCGCATAATACGTCAACTTTTTTGTCTAGATATTCTTTTAATTTTCTATTGTATTCTTCTCTACATGTTGGGCAACCTACAGAGTTTATATTTACTGATAAGTTTTTAAGTCCCATTTCGTTGAAGAATTGTACTGCAAGGCTTATAACCTCAGCATCTACTGATGGTCCATCACTTCCTAATACTTCTATACCAAATTGGTGGAATTGTCTTTGTCTTCCTGCTTGTGGTCTTTCATATCTGAAGCAAGGAGTTATGTAGTATAATTTTGTTGGTTGTGTATCAGCATACATTTTATTTTCTATAAATGATCTTATAACACCTGCTGTTCCTTCTGGTTTTAAACTTAATTGTCTATCTCCTCTATCAGTGAAACTATACATTTCTTTTTGAACAACATCAGTAGTGTCCCCAACACTTCTAGCAAATACTTCTGTGTGTTCAAAGATAGGAGTTCTTATTTCTTCATATCCATATAATGCACAAATTTCTCTAAATTTCTTTTCTATATAATGCCATTTATAAACATCCTTTGGTGTTATATCTTTAGTTCCTCTAGGTGCTTTACTTAACATTTTTCTGTACCTCCTCATATTTTCTATTTATCATTTCGTCAACTCTATCAATATATTGTTCTAGATTTTTGACGTTTTCTACTCTTTCGATTCTGTTTTCATCTGTATATACAAATTTCGTGATTGAACCTGCCCCTAAGGCAATATTGCTTTGACGTTCTTCCATAATTTGAATATTATAGATACATTCGTATCCTTCTTTAGCATAACCTATATTCTCTAGATTTCCTAGCATATGTTTTTGTCTATACATGTAATATGGGTTAAGTCCCATTTTTTTAGCATATTTCATAGATAAATCTATCATTTTAGTCATTTCGTCAAATTGAGTTAATTCATAATCATCTATGTTTTCTTTTAATTTAGATGTTCTTTTAACTGCTAGTGTATGGACTGTTAAACTTTCTGGAGAAAGTTTTTCTATTTGTTTTAGAGTGTTTTCTACCATTTCTAGATTTTCATCTACAAGCCCTAAAATTATGTCCATATTAATATTATCAAATCCTAGCTCTCTCGCCAACTGGAAACATTCAATTATATCATTTACACTGTGTTTTCTTCCTACTTTTTGTAGAGTTTCGTCATTCATAGTCTGTGGATTTATACTAATTCTGTCTACACCGTGTTTTTTAAGAACTTCAAGGATTTCTCTGTTTATTGTGTCTGGTCTTCCAGCTTCAACAGTGAATTCTTTTATTTTGCTTAAATCAAATTCTTTATATAATCCTTTTATTAGTGTGTCCATTTCTTCTGGTGATAAAGTTGTTGGAGTCCCTCCACCGATATATAATGTTTCTATTTCTTTATTATTATCTCTAAGAAGTTCTGCCACTCCTCTAGCTTCTTGAAGAAGTTTTTCTACATATAGTGGTTTTTTGCCACCAAATTTATCAACAGGATTTGCTGGGAATGAGCAATAATAACATCTTGTTGGACAGAAAGGAATCCCTACGTATAATGATACCTTATTTTCATCAATTGGGTAGATAAATTGTCGTTCTCTTTTTGCTATGTTTAATGCTAATTCTATTTTATCATCTTTTATATAATAATCTTCTTTTAACTTTTCTTTTATATATTCTTCGTCTTTTCCTTCGTCTAATAAAGCATGGACAATTTTTACAGGTCTTATTCCTGTAAGAATACCCCAAGGCACATTAGATTTAAATTTTTGTTCAAGTATTTTGAACATACTTCTTTTAATTGTTTCTTTTATTGTTTTTTTACGAGCTCTTTCATCTAAACCACTTAAGTCTCTGTGGTCTACATTGCTAAGTATTTCTTCGTAGTTTTCACAATAAACAGTTCTTGAAAAAACTTTATCTCCATGATAGAAAATGCTGTTTTCTATTACCATCATGCAGTCTCTCTCGTCTATAAATCTAAAATCAGAAGTGAATAATTTTATAAGTTCACTTACTTCATATTTATAATCATGTCCTTTTAGAACAACTCCTATCATTTTATGTCTCCTTTTTTATTTCTATTTTATTAAAAAATAAACCAGTACTGCCTTGATTAGCTAAAACAGTACTGGAAAAACTTAAATTTGTTGCATATATGGATTCATTCTTTTTTCTACTCCAATTGTAGATGTAGGTCCATGTCCTGGGTATATTACTGCATTATCATCGTATTTAGCTAATTTTCTTAAAGATTTCATCATTTGTTTGTAATCTCCGCCATAAAAATCAGTTCTTCCTATGCTTCCTGCAAATAAAGTATCCCCTGTGAATATGTGTTCTCCTACTTTTATGCACATTCCACCTTTTGTGTGACCTGGAGTGTGTATAATTTTTAATTTAAGGCTTCCAAGTTCTATAATATCACCTTCTTGAACATATTTATCCGCTTCAAATTCAACTAAAGGTCCTGGAAGTTGAGCACTTAAATTTTTATTTCTATCTATTAATACTTCTTCTTCATTTACATGAGCTATTACTTTAGCATTTGTTTTGCTTTTAATTTCTGGTACACGGCATATATGATCTCCATGTCCATGAGTTAATATTATATATTCTACAGTAAGTCCATGTTGCTTTATTTTATTGAATATATCTATAGTACTTCCACCTGGATCTATTATTGCACATTTTTTTGTTTTTTCATCTCCAATGATGTAAGTATTTTCATCCATAAATCTATCTACAACTTTTTCAATTATCATCAAAATCCCCTCCTAGAAAGCTTTTTTCGATTCTAATAAGATTGTTACTGGTCCATCATTTGTAAGTTCAACCATCATATGAGCACCAAATACCCCTGTTCCTACAGTTATTCCTTGAGCTCTTAATTTTTCTACAAATTCTTCATATAAAGGATTTGCTACATCTGGTCTTGCTGCATCAGAAAAACTTGGTCTTCTTCCCTTTCTCGCATCTCCATAAAGTGTAAATTGAGATACTGCCATTACCTCTCCACCTATATCTTTTAAAGATAAGTTCATTTTATCATTTTCGTCTTCAAATATTCTTAAGTTAGTTACCTTATCTACCATATAGTCTACGTCTTTAGAAGTATCGTCATGAGTTACCCCTAATAATACTAATAACCCTTTTTTAACTTCTCCAGTTACTCTTTCATCTACAGTAACTCTCGAACTCGCTACTCTTTGAACAACAGCTCTCATATCTGCCTCCCTAAATTTCAAATTATTTTATGAGTATATAAAATTCTGGGATTAATTTCTCATTCTTGAAACGTCGTCAACCCCTGAAATTGATTTTATTTTTTTCATAAGTTGTTTTAATTCTGATATATCGTTAACTTCGACTAATAAGCTGATATTTGCTGTGTTGTCTTTTAGGACTCTACAGTTTATACCGCTTATGCTTAGTTTTTCCATAGATACAACATGTATAATGTCATTTAAAAGACCTACTCTATCTACTGCGATGATTTTTACTTCTCCTTCAAATTTGCTCTTTTCAGGATTATTCCACTCAACTTCTACAAGTCTATTTTGTAGGAATTCATCGTCTAGTTTTATATTAGGACAGTCTCTTCTGTGGATTGCAACACCTCTACCTTTAGTGATATATCCTACTATATCATCACCTGGAAGTGGGTTACAACATTTTGCAAATCTTACAAGTATGTTGTCTAATCCTTTTACAGTTATACCGTTGTCTTTTTTCTTTCTTTTCTTAGCATATTCATGCTCATCAAAGTTTTTCTTAATTTTGTCTTCTTTTTCTTGCATTCTTTTTTCTTTTTCTTGTCGATTGACTTCTTTATTGTAGAAATCTCTGACTTTTGGCATAACTTGTGATGTTGCTATACCGCCATATCCTATAGTTGCAATTAAATCTTCTAATGTTGGTTGATTGAATTTTTTTGCAACTTGATTTAAGAATTTTTGAATGCTTGAATTTTTGTATGGTATATTGTAACGTTTAAATTCTTTTTCTAATATATCAGTACCACGTTCGATATTTTCTTCTCTTCTTTCTTTTTTGAACCATTGTCTTATTCTATTTCTAGCAGTTGGTGTCTGTACTATATTTAGCCAGTCACGACTAGGTCCAGTTGAATTTGAAGATGTTATAACTTCAACAATTTCGCCGTTTTGTAATTTATAATTTATAGGAACAATTTTACCGTTTATTTTTGCACCAGTACACTTATTTCCTACGTTTGTATGCACTCTATAAGCAAAGTCAATTGGAGTTGAACCTGCTGGTAATTCGATTACATCTCCTTTTGGTGTAAATACATAAACTTGGCTATTAAATACATCGTCTTTTAATGCATCTAAAAACTCATGTGGGTCTTGGACGTCTTTTTCCCATTCCATCATTTGTCTTAGCCATTTTAATTTTTGTTCCATCTTAGCATCTTGGTTGCCTGTGATTCCCTCTTTATATTTCCAGTGGGCAGCTATACCGTTTTCAGCTATTTCATGCATTTCATGAGTTCTAATTTGTATCTCTACAGGTTCTCCATCAGGACCAATTACTGTTGTATGAAGAGATTGATAAAGATTTGGTTTTGGCATAGCAATATAATCTTTAAATCTACCTGGCATTGGAATCCACATTGTATGAACCATTCCTAAAACAGCATAACAATCTTTAACTGTATCGACAATTATTCTTACAGCAGTTAAATCATAAATTTCTTCGAACGTTTTATTTTTCTTTTTCATTTTTTTATAGATACTATAAAAATGTTTTGGTCTACCAGATACTTCGCAATTTATATCGACTTCTTTGAATTTTTCTTCTAATAAATGTACTATTTTATCTATGTATTCCTGCCTTTGACTTCTTTTCATTGTTATCTTATCAGAAAGTTCTCGATAACCTTCTGGATCGATATATTTTAAAGCTAAGTCTTCTAATTCCCATTTAATCTTTGAGATACCTATTCTATGAGCAATTCCACCATATATTTCTAGAGTTTCTTTAGCTTTATATTTAGCTTTTTCCTCTGGCATAAATTTAAGAGTTCTCATATTGTGAAGTCTATCAGCTAATTTAATTAATATAACCCTAATATCTTTAGCCATTGCTAAGAACATTTTTCTAAGGTTTTCAGCTTGAGACTCTTCTTTTGTTTGATACTTAATTTTACCTAATTTAGTTACTCCGTCTACTAAGTCGGCTATATCTTTTCCAAATAGTTCTGTAATGTCTTCATATGTGTAAGGTGTATCTTCTACGACATCGTGTAGTAGACCTGCTGCTATAACTTCCATATCTAGCTCTAAATCGGCTAAGATATTTGCAACAGCTATTGGATGAATTATATATGGCTCACCCGATTTTCTAAATACGCCTGCATGAGCAGATTTTGCTAATTCGTATGCTTTTATAACTGGTGTTACGTCGGCGTTAGGAGCGTATTTTTTAATTTTATCTAAAATTTCTTGTAATTCCTTGTCATACATATTACCACCTGATTATCCTATATTTTTATATATATGAAAATAGTTGGTATATACCAACTATTATTATTCTAGTATTTAATTAGAGCATTTACATGGCAGTCTTGTAATTTATCTCTACCATTTAAATCTTCTAATTCTATTAAGAATTGTGTTGAAACTACTTCTCCACCTAATTGTTCTATTAGTTTTATTGCTGCTTCAGTAGTTCCTCCTGTAGCTAGTAAATCGTCAACTATTGCTACTCTTTGACCTGGTTTTATTGCATCTTTGTGTATTTCTAATATGTTTGATCCATATTCTAAATCATACTCAAATCTTTCAACTTCTCCTGGTAATTTTCCTGGTTTTCTAACAGGTACAAACCCAACACCTAATGCATAAGCAACTGGAGTTCCTATTAAAAATCCTCTTGCTTCTGGCCCAACAACTATATCTACGTTTTTATCCTTTAAATCTTCTGCTATTTGATCAATAGTATATTTTAAAGCTTCTCCATCTTGTAATAAAGTTGTTATGTCTTTAAAACTAATTCCCTCTTTTGGGAAATCTTCAATAACCCTTACACATTTTTTTAAATCCATTTTAGATTCCTCCTAATAGCTTTCTAAGCAACTCTCTCTTAGATGTTTCATATTCGTAAGTATCAAACTTTCATCAAGATTAAATTTAGATACAGATTCTTCTGTAAAATCTATAATTAAATTATTGTTTTTATCGTTTATTTCATAATTTAATAAATTAAACTCTCTAAATACACTTAATATAGTAAATAATTTAAGTGGCATAATTCCAAATACAGCCTTTATCTTATTAAGTGTGATATCTATATGTTTATTTGTAATACAATATTTATATACAAATATAAATTCTTGTCTCGTAGGTACTATGTTTTCCATTATATTATTTAAATATAATTTACTTTTTTCGTCATAATACTTTATAATTTTACTATTTGCACCAATATTATCTAATAAATACAAATATTCTTGTTTATTATATAAAACATCGTAAAGAATAATACTATTATATATGTTTAAATCTAATTTATCAAGATTAGGAGAAAATATAAGTTTTATTTTATGTGTATTTTTAGATATTTCGCCAAATTCGACATCAAATTCTTCTTCTATAAGTGATAAGTCTGAATATGCTCTAAAAAATCCATTTAACGTATTACAAATTACTAAAGTGTCTTCTTTGAAATATTCAAATATATTTATATTTTTTATATCATTACTTTTATTATAAAAATTATCTGATATTTCATTTTCTCCAAAATTATTCTCTTTTATTCTTTTATTTTCTAAATTGTAATCTATTTGGTATAAATTGTTCGTATCTTTTGGAACAATCTTTGAAAATAACTTAATAGAATTAAAATCCTTTATCGCAGATTTTGGATGTGCCATTCTTACATCTTTAAGTAAAAATTGTACTTTTCTATTGTTGTTATAGTTATTTTCATCAAGTTGGAACAATACATCTACCTTATCTCCTCTAGTAAAATCATCTGCTAAATAAGCCATATTAAATCCTATAGCCTCATAGACATGGTCTTTTTGAAGAGTTAATTTAAGGTGTTGTTTTGCTGCTCCAACAAACCCTATATTAGAAAGAAGTAAATCCCTCATTATAAATCTCGGTGTTGGATTACTCATTCCAAATGGCTCTAATAAATGAAGGTCATCTACTAATTTTAAATCTACTTGACCTTCTTGTAGCTCATATTCTACTTTTACATTTTCAATTAGATCTTCTTGGCTTAAATTGTAGTCAGCTATTTCATTTACTCTTTTTCTAAGTTCATCTATATTTTCCATATTCATAGAAAGTCCTGCTGCTTGTTCGTGTCCACCAAATTTAGTCATTAAGTCTTTGCATTTGACAAGTGCATCAAATATGCTAAATCCTTTTATTGATCTTGCAGACCCTGTCGCCATACCTTCTTCTATAGTCAATAAGATTGTTGGTTTATAATATTTTTCAGTTAATTTTGATGCTACTATTCCTATTATTCCATGTTGCCAACCTTCATTAGCTATAACTAAAACTTTATCATCTTGGTATGCCGGGTCGCTATTTATAATCGCCTCAGCCTCACTATACATCTTGCTTTCTATTAACTGTCTTTCACTGTTTTTTTCTTCTAAATCAAGCGCTATTTCTTTTGCTTTTTTAGGGTCATCTGCTGTGAAAAGCTCTACTCCTAAGTAAGAATATCCTAGACGACCTGATGCATTTATTCTAGGCCCTACAGAATATCCTATGTGTGATGATTTTATTTGGTGAGTGTCTATGCCACATACTTTTATAAGCTCTTTTAAACCTATATTTTTACCATCTTTCATAATTTTAAGACCATTTTTTACAATTATTCTATTTTCATCTTTTAATGGCACTATGTCGCATATTGTAGCCAATGTCACAATTTCTAGATAATTGTACATAGTTGTCTTAAATTCTTCTGGTGGTGTTAAAGCTTGTATTAATTTAAATGCTACTCCACATCCACATAAAAAATCATATGGATAAGTACAGTCTTCTTGTTTGGGATTTATTACTGCGATTGCGTCTGGCACTTCATCTTGGCATTCATGGTGGTCAGTAATTATAACATCCATTCCAAGTTCTTTCGCAAATTCTACTTCTTTTGCTGATGTAATCCCACAGTCAACACTTATTAATAAATCGCATCCCATTTCATTGATTTTTTCTAATGCTTCAACACTAATTCCATAACCTTCTTTTAATCTATTTGGTATGTAATAATTAACATCATATCCTATCGACTTAAAATATAAAACTAATACAGAAGTTGACGATACGCCGTCCACGTCGTAATCTCCATAAATAAATATTCGTTGATTTTTTTCGATAGCTTCTTTTATTCTATCTACACCTTTTTGCATATCTTTCATCAAAAATGGGTCTCTTAAATAATCTAAAGATGGATTCATGAATATTTCCGCATCTTTTTCTGTTATTATGTCTCTATTTTTTAATATTTGGCTTATTTCCGGGGAAATACCAATTTTTTCACTCATTTTATCTTGTTCTATTTTCCCGAAATGTCTCAAAGTCCATTTCTTTTTATAAAGCATATAATCACCTCCTGATTTATATAAATCACATTTTTATTTTTCCAATTTATCCATTTATTATAAAAACTCTCTAAACTTTTATTACGTTAATTTCTTCCATAGATTTATTACTTATTTTATATATTCTGTTTTATATTTTTACAATTTTTATTATATTATATTTTTGTATTATTTCATAATTTGTTTTACTTTTTCCAATATACTACCGCTTTTTTAGCTTTTATTTTTTCATATACTACACCATTTTGGCTTATATCTTTTAAGTATTGTTTTACTTTTTTTTCTTGGATATTATCTATATCATACTTAGCTTTGCATCTATTTATATATACTTCATATGCATTTTCAAGTGTTCTTTCGCTGTCCCAGCTTTGATCTATATATTCTACATTAGGGTAATATCCATTTTCCCATAGTATATTGAATACATACAAAACGCTCTTTTCTGATTTACTTTCTTGTTTATTAATCCCTAATATTTTATCTATTTCATCTGTAACTGAATCTGACCTTCTCGTACCAGAACAAAATATCCCGGCATTTTTGCTACAATCTATAAACTTTTTAAATGTATCATAATTGCATATCGCAGGTGTCATACAAGCTATTACTAAGTCAAATTGATGAATCATCCCTTCTTTTTTTATATCTAATTTGGACCAATCATCACATCTAAATTCTATATTTGTCTTTTCATATTCTTTTGCCCTTTTTTGTGCAGATTCAATCATCTTTGGCGACAAATCAGTTCCAACAATTTTGAAACAGTCGTCTGATAATGCTATAGAATATTTTCCTGCTCCACATCCAACATCTAATATAGTCCCTTTTTTGTCTATTAAATTATTTTCTTTTATTATCTGTATAAATATCTCTTTTTTTACTTCTTCTAAATCATAACTCCCAAAATAATCTGCCTTTGCATTCCACAGTTTTACTGCAGCATCATCATTAGCATTTTCATATTTCCAATTTTCTTTAATACTCTCAATAAACATAATATATTCCCCCTAAAAAAAATGGATACAACATTGCTTATTGATTAATGTCGTATCCATTTATATTTTATATAATAATTTTAGCTTAAATTTATTTAAAATTACAACATATACTATTTATAAATCTCAAATTTATTTATGTCTTTGAGCATTTTTATAATAGTCATCTGCTGATTTTATTAAACTTTGTTTTTCTTCATCAGTCAATTCTCTGACAACTTTTGCTGGAGAACCCATTATAAGAACGCCATCTGGGAATTTTTTATTTTGTGTAACTAAAGCCCCAGCAGCTATCATGCAGTATTCTCCTATTTCTGCACCATTTAGAACTATTGCACCCATACCTACAAGACTGTTATTACCGATTTTACATCCATGCACTAATGCGTTATGACCTACTGTTACATTATCACCTATAACAGTGTCTACATCCCATCCTACATGAATTACAGTACCATCTTGTATATTAGTATTTTCACCTATTCTTATAGCATGTTCATCACCTCTAAGAACAGTGTTATACCATATGCTTGAATTTTTACCTATTTTGACATCACCTATTATGTCCGCACTTTCTGCAACAAAAACAGATTCGTCAATCTCAGGCATAATTCCATCAAATTCTTTAATCATTTGCATTCGCCCCTTTAAATATTAATTTCCTTCTAACATTAATTTGGCTTGAATCATTATAGCACATTCAGTACGTTTCTTTTGCATTTCACATCCAAGTTTATAAGGAACTTTTATGTCATTGTTGAAGTTGATTGCATTTGCATGACATCCACCTGAACAATAGAATTTGTTCCAACAGTTTCTACATTCATCTTTAGCATAAACGTGAGCTTCTCTGAACATATTTGTTACTTCTTGTGGTAATTCTATTTTTTCTTCTAATATATTTCCTAATTTGAAGTCTTCATTTCCTACGAATTGATGACATGGATATATATCACCTGATGGAGTTATTGCTAGGTATTCATTACCTGCACCACAACCAGTTATTCTTTTTATAACACAAGGTCCTTGATTTAAGTCTATCATAAAGTGGAAGAATGTGAAACCTTCGTCTTTTAATTTCATATCTGCATATTGAACTGCTAATTTCTCATATTCTTCAAATACTTTTGGAAGATCTTCTTCTCTTAATGCATAAGGATTTTCTTCTTCTCCAACAACTGGCTCTACAGATGTTAATTTGAATCCTTCATTTGCAAAGTGAAGTACGTCTTCTGAGAAATCTAAGTTATCTCTAGTGAATGTACCTCTTATGTAGTAGTATTTGTCTTTTGGTCTTTCAGATACTAATTTTTTGAATTTAGGAGCTATTATATCATAACTTCCTTTGTTATTTACTGTAGGTCTCATGTTGTCGTTTACTTCTTTTCTACCGTCTAAACTAAGAACTACATTGTGCATATTTTCGTTTATGTATTTTATTTTTTCGTCGTCTAATAAAACACCATTTGTTGTTATTGTGAATCTTATATTTTTTCCACGAGCTTTTTCAGCTTCTCTTCCGTACTCAACAAGTTGTTTAACAACGTCGAAGTTCATTAGTGGCTCTCCACCAAAAAAGTCTATTTCTAGGTTTCTTCTATTTCCTGAATTAGCTATTAAGTAATCTATTGCCGCTTTACCAACTTCAAAGTTCATTATTTCTTTTGCTCCACCGAAGTCACCTTGTGATGCGAAACAATATTTACATCTTAAGTTACAATCGTGTGAAACGTGTAAACATAAAGCTTTTACAACTTTTTGTCTATTTACAAAGTTTGGATTAAATTCGTATGTATCTGTTGTGAATAATAATCCTTCTTCTTTTAAACTAGTTATTTCATCATATGCTTCATCTATTTGTTCTGCTGTGAATTTATCTTCTAACTTAGCTATTATTTCTTCTTTTGTATTTTCTTCATATAAATCAACTAATTCATATGCAACATCATCTAATATATGTACGCTTCCTCCATCTACGTCTAATACCATATTGTATCCGTTCATGGAAAACTTATGTATCATGTCTATTTCCTCCTAAAGTAAATTTCATCTATTTTTTACACAAAATTTATTATAACTTTTTAAGATGATGTAATCAAGTTATACACGACTTTATTTATCGAAATATAAATATATTTAAAACAAAAACTCTCTCGCAATTATGTGAGAGAGTCTTTGTAATACTTTTTCTTATGGGTGTTTGTTTAAAAATCAAAAACATAGTTTTTTTCAACGTTAACTCTAATTTTTTGTCCAACTTTAACTTTTTCTATATTTTTATCAACTTCCATTTGTAATGAAAGATTGTTTTCATTGTCACAATTTTTTATATGTATATTGTAAGTAAATGAATTTTCTATTACTTTTACAACAGTCATTTCAAATATATTTTCACCATCTTCTATATCTTGTGAATTATCTTCAACAACTTTCATATGATGTGCTCTTATTCCAATATGTTTAGAATTTTCGTTGACACCTTTTTCTATTTTACAGTTAAATCCCCAATCTTTGGCAAATACTGTATCTGTATTAATTATATCACAAGATGATATGTTTTTGCATCCTGTTATAACAGCTTCTGTCATACAACTTGGATGTACGAACAACTCATTCTTTGTTCTTTTTGGTAATGAAAGCCCATTATCAAATACTATTATATCATCACTTATTCTATAGGCCTCTGATATATCATGAGTTACAAATAATACATTTCCATCAAAGTCTTTTAATATTTCACATAATTCATTTTCCATATTACTTCTAAGATGATAATCTAATGCTGAAAATGGCTCATCTAATATTAATATATCTGGATTTAAACATAATGCTCTAGCTAGTGCTATTCTTTGTTGTTGTCCTCCTGACAATTGCCATGGGTATCTATCTTCAAATCCTGCTAATCTGAACTTCTTAAGATATTTTTTAGTTATTTCATCTTTTTCTTCCTTAGATAACTTTTCTATCCCTAACTGTATATTTTGTTTAACTGACATATGTGGGAATAGTGCATAGTTTTGGAATAAAAACCCTATATTTCTCTGTTGAGGCGTTAGGTTTATCTTTTTTTCTGAATCAAAAAACACCTTTCCATTTGAAATTATTTTTCCTTTATCAGGTTTTACAATACCTGCAATACATCTTAGCGTCATACTTTTTCCGCATCCAGATTGACCTAATAATCCAACTATCCCATCTTCTTGCTCAAATTTAACTTTTAATTTAAAGGAGCCTAGATCTTTTTCTATATCAACATATAAAGACATTTCTATTTACCTCCTCTACTTCTTTTTCCAACAAGGTCTTGCTGTTTATCAGACCAAAAGTTTAATACTAATATCATAACTACAGAAATAGCCACAATTGTCGCTACCCATAACATAGCTCCCTTATAATTCATTGCTTGCACTTGGAAGAATATCGCAAGTGGCATAGTTTGAGTTTTTCCTGGTATATTACCAGCCATCATTAATGTAGCTCCAAATTCTCCTAATGCTCTTGCAAAAGATAATACTACTCCACCGATTATTCCTGGCCAAGCAAGAGGTACCGAAATCTTATAAAAGATTTTCCACTTACTCATTCCTAATGTTTTTGCCGCTGCAATTAAATTATCGTCAATTTGTTCAAAAGCTGAACGTGATGATCTATACATCATTGGGAATGCTACTACAACAGCCGAAATTACTGTTGCTGTCCATGTAAATATTAAGTTTATATCAAACTGTAATAAGAACTTCCCTGCTGGTCCATTTTTACCAAAGAAAATAAGTAAAAAGAACCCTAAGACAGTAGGAGGAAGAACAAGCGGTAATGTAAATATACTATCGATTATTCCCCTCCATTTCCCTTTATAGTTTGCAACTAAATAAGCTGTTCCTATTCCTAAAAAAAATGTTATTACTGTTGCCAGTAAAGATGTTTTAACGGAAATCCAAAGAGGTGTTAAACCTGCATCCATCTTATTCTTCCTCCTCTTAAATTTTATAATCTTCTCTATTTATTAATAACCTATAAATGACGCAAATGCATCATCTATAGGTTATGTCATTTAAAATCATTATTTTTAATTTATAATATCTATAATTTAAAACTATTTAGCTTTTTCAAATCCATATTTTTCTAATATAGCTTGTCCTGCATCACTTAATAAGAAATCTTCAAATTGTTTAGCAGCATCTGATTGTTTGCTATCTTTAAGAACAGCTATTGGGTAAGCTATTTCTGAGTGAGTATCTTCGTCAGTAGTTAAAACTACATCTACATCATCTACTCCATGAGCATCACTTAAGTAAACAAAACCAACTTGTGCAGCACCTTGTTGTACATAAGATAAAACTTGTTTAACGTCTTTACCTAAAACTAATTTGCTTTGTACTGCATCATATAATTTAGTATTATCTAAAACTTCTTTAGCGTATTTACCAGCTGGAACACTTTCTGGATCTCCTATAGCTATTTTTGTTATAGAATCAGATTTTAAATCATCTAATGAATCTATTTTTTCACCTTTAGCAGCTACTAATACTAAATCATTTATTAATAAAGTTTTTACATCGTCTTTATTTATTGTTCCGTCTTCAACTAATGCATCCATTTGTTTTGCACCTGCAGATATAAATACATCACATTCTGCACCTTCTTGTATTTGTTGCATTAATGTTCCTGAAGAACCTAAGTTAACTGTTAATTTTACATCTGGATTTACTTGTTTGAATTCTTTTTCTATTTCTACCATTGCTTCTTGTAATGAAGCTGCTGCAGATATTTTTAATTCTATTTCTTTTCCTGATGATTTTGAAGATGATGCATCACTTGATGCACCTGAAGATGAGCTAGAAGATGATGAACTTCCGCTATTGCTGCATCCTACTGCACCTAACATTAAGCATAATGCTAGTGATAAAACTCCGAATTTCTTTTTCATAATTGAAATTTCCCCCTACCTTATAATTGTTCGTCACAACTAAACATGTTATAACATTACTAGTTTGTATATTTTTGTTATGTTTTATAATGTTTTACCATTTTTAATTATGTTTATTCTTATTGTATAATGTTTTCTCTTTTTTTTCAACTTTTTTAGACAAAATTTACCTTATTTTTTTCTGCTTTTCGACCAAAAATGATGTTAATAGTATAATTTTTAGATATACATAATTAAACAAATATTATAAAATATTACATAAGGAGGCTGATATTATGGATTCAACATCATTAACGCCATTAGAAGTTGCGGAATTATTAAAAATAACCAAAAATACAGTTTATGAGTTAATAAAAAGAGGTGAACTTCCAGCTTATAAAGTAGGAAAAAAACTTCGTATTGATAAAGAAGATATCAATAATTATATAAATAATCAAAAAAAAGGTAGTTCATCACCTCAAACTAAACATTCAAAACAAGAAATCCTTGCAAATGATATAGCTATAGATAAGGACATGAATATAGACGATAAAAACATTATAATTTGTGGTCAAGATATGATTTTAGATATTTTAGGTAGAAATATTGAAAGTCGTCTTCCATCTATAAAATCATACAGATCTTATATGGGAAGTTATAATGGTCTAATTAATTTATACACTAATAAAGCATCTATTGCCTCAGCTCATCTATGGGACTGGGAAACTTCAGAATATAATATTGATTTTGTTAAGAAATTACTTCCTGGAATTCCATGCACAATAATCAACTTGACATATAGAATTCAAGGTTTTTATGTTCAAAAAGGGAATCCTAAAAATATAAAGGGATGGGACGATTTAAAAAGAAATGATTTAAATTATATAAACAGAGAAATTGGATGCGGTGTCAGAGTTTTATTAGACGGCAAATTACGTGAACTAAATATTCCTTCTAATAAGATTAATTGTTATAACTGTGAAGAAAACTCTCACTTAGCTGTTGCAAGTGCTATTGCAAGAGGTAAAGGTGATTTTGGTTTAGGTATAGAAAAAGTCGCTAAGCAAATAGATAATATTGATTTTATTCCTCTACAAAGGGAACGATATGATTTAGTTATAAAAACTGAAAATCTAGAAAATCCAATTTATAAAGAAATTTTAAACATTATTAATTCAGATGAATTCAAAGATGAATTGGTAGGACTTGGTGGTTATGATTTAAAAGATACGGGAAGAATAATAGCAGAAACATAACCCACCTTTAACTTTTAAAAAGGGAATTGAACGGTAACTCAAATCACCATTCAATTCCCTTTGTATTTTATGTAGATACTATCTTTCACATTCTTGGTTAGCAACTGTACAAGAAGTCTTGCAAGCTGATTGACAAGAAGTTTGACATTCTCCACATCCACCTTTAGCAGCACTTTCTTTTAAAGTAGCTTGAGATAAAGTTTTTATATGTTTTTTAGCCATGTCGAATTTCCTCCTAATCTTTTGTTTGTATGTATAATTTTATAACACTTGAATAATTATAACATATATTCCATATATTTAAAAATATTTTAGAAATTAACTCCTATAATTCCTCCAATTCCACCGGCTACAGTCGTTAATATTACACTATATAGCATACTTATCTCAAAAGAAAAATTTTCTTTTGCTAAGAAAACTAATACTATTAAAAATACTATATAAAGCAATCCTTCAAGCAATCCATATAACAACCCTTTTTCTTTTATTTGTTTACAAGCATAAAATCCACCAAATGCAGCACCAAAAGTTGTAATAATGGATACTATTAATCCCATACTATCTGAAGACATCTTTGTAAAAGTTAATAATGCATTGTAAATTAAAATTACAATTAGAGTAAAGATATATGCATATCCCAATCCTTTAAAAATACTTATCGCTTTATTCATAAAAAAACCTCCCTTCTTAAATAAATATATTTAAGAGGAAGGTTTTAAATTCCTAATTATTATTTACTTTCTTTTTTTGATTGAACGCTACCTATAGCCCATTTTTGTATTGGCATTTTAGTTCTGCTTGGTCCAAATTCTATAACTATAGTTTCTTCTTCAACTTTTGCTATGTTAGCTACTATACCACCTATAGTTACTATAGTATCTCCAACAGCTAAAGAATCTCTCATTTCTTTTAATTCTTTATCTTTTTTCTTTTGTGGTCTTATAAATAAGAAGTAGAATATTGCAAATAAAGCAATTATATACACAATTGACCATACTAATTGTTGATTCATTTTATTTTCTCCTTTAACTTTTATTTAAAAATATTTATTATTAAATATTATATAGTAAATATTTTATAATTCATACCCATATTTAGTAAAAAATTCTTCTCTGAAGTCTAATAGTCTGTCTTCTCTTATTGCTTGTCTAACTTGTTCCATTAATTTAAGTAAGAATCTTAAGTTGTGTGTTGTTATAAGTCTAGCAGCTAATATTTCGTTAGCCTTAACTAAGTGTCTTATATATGCTTTTGTGTAGTTTTGACAGCAATAGCAATCACACTCTGGATCAAGTGGAGTAAAGTCTTTAGCATAAGCAGCATTTCTAACTACAACTTTACCTTGGCTAGTCATAGCAGTACCATTTCTAGCTATACGAGTTGGAAGTACACAGTCGAACATGTCTACTCCTCTTATTACACCTTCGATTAAGTCGTCAGGTGAACCAACACCCATTAGGTATCTTGGCTTATCAACTGGCATAAGTGGTGTAGTATATTCTAATACTTCGTACATAAGTGGTTTAGGTTCTCCAACACTAAGTCCACCTATTGCGTATCCTGGTAAATCTATAGCAGTTATTTCTTTTGCTGATTGCTCTCTTAAATCTTTATACATACCACCTTGGATTATACCGAATAATGCTTGGTTTTCTGTATTTTTGTGAGCATCTTTACATCTTTGAAGCCATCTTGTAGTTCTTTCTAAAGATTTTTTAACGTATTCTCTGTCAGCTGGGTATGGAGCACATTCGTCAAATGCCATCATTATGTCTGAACCTAATGCATTTTGTATCTCCATAGCTTTTTCTGGACTTATGAAGTGTCTTGAACCATCTAAATGTGATTTAAATGTAACACCTTCTTCAGTTATTTTTCTAAGTGGTCCTAGTGAGAATACTTGGAATCCACCACTATCTGTTAATATTGGTTTGTCCCAATTCATAAATTTGTGAAGCCCACCAGCTTCTTTTACTAATTCGTGACCTGGTCTCATATATAAGTGGTAAGTATTACTTAGGATTATTTGTGATCCTATTTCTTTTAATTCTTCTGGTGTCATCGCCTTTACTGTTGCTTGTGTACCAACTGGCATGAATATAGGCGTTTCTATACTTCCATGTGGTGTGTGTAATATTCCAAGTCTTGCACCACTTTGTTTACAAGTTTTGATAAGTTCGTATCTTATTGCACTCATTTTGTTTCTCCTTAAAATTTCAAATATATTGATTCATCTCTATATTAAATTTATGATGTAAGTATATTTATTAAAACATACTTACATTTTCATCATCATCTTTTAGATAAGATGATATTATACTTTTGATAGTAGATTTTGATTCTTTTTCTGTGCCTTCTTTGTCCTTTTCCGGCATTAAATATTTCTTAATGAAGAATATAGCTGCTATAGCTAATACACCTAATAATAATTCACCTGCACTTGATGACTTAGGTATTAAAAGTAGCTTTCTTGCTATTGCGTATAAAAGAACTTCTAATAAAGTTTCAGGTCGATGTAAGCAAAGCATAATTACTAATTCTACGGCTATTACAAGTAATAATATTTGTGCCAAGAAGTTATTTAGTTGCTCGTAATTAACAGGATTTGCGAAGTCGATAATATAAGCACCATAAACCTCTCTCAAAATATCGAATATACCTAAAAGTATGACTAATAGTATTACTACTGATAGTAAAATCTCACATAAATGTGCTATTTTAATAAAAGTCTGCTTTGTATTTCTTTTCATTTTTTCGGCCCCCAGTTAAGTTTGATATTATTATTTTATAAACATTGCATCTCCAAAACTAAAGAATCTGTATTTGTCCTTAACTGCTTGATTGTAAGCATTTAATACATGCTCTTTTCCTGCTAAAGAACTAACTAGCATTATAAGTGTAGACTCTGGTAAATGGAAGTTAGTTATTAAGTTATCTATAACTTTCCATTTGTATCCTGGGTATATAAATATATTTGTCCATCCTGATGTAGCTTTTACTAAGCCATTTTCATCAGCTACTGACTCTATAGTTCTTGTACTTGTTGTACCAACACTTATTACTCTATTTCCATTTGCTTTAGCTCTATTTATTTTTTCTGCTGCTTCTTCTGTCACCATGTAGAATTCTGAATGCATTTGGTGGCTGTTAACATCATCTACTTTTACTGGTCTGAAAGTTCCAAGACCAACATGAAGTGTTACGAATGCTAAATCAACACCTTTTTCTTTTATTTTAGTTAATAATTCTTCTGTAAAGTGAAGTCCAGCAGTTGGAGCTGCTGCAGAACCATTATGTTTAGAATAAACTGTTTGATATCTTTCTCTTTCATCTAGTTTTTCTGTTATATATGGTGGTAGTGGCATGTTTCCTAATTCGTCTAGAATTTCTTCAAATATACCATTATATTCGAATTTAACTATTCTAGCTCCATCTTCACCCATTCCAACTACTTCTGCTATTAGTTTGCCATCTCCAAATGAGAATCTAGCTCCTATTTTAGCTCTTTTACCTGGTTTAACTAATGTTTCCCAAGTATCATCTTCAGTTCTTTTTAAAAGTAAAAATTCTATTTTTCCACCTGTTTCTACTTTTGAACCGATAAGTCTAGCTGGGATTACTCTAGTGTCGTTTAAAACTAGGCAATCTCCTGGATTTAAATAATCTATTATATCTTTAAATATTCTATGTTCGATTTCACCAGTTTCTTTATTAAGTACCATAAGTTTAGAACTTGTTCTATCTTTTATTGGAACTTGTGCAATTAATTCTTCCGGTAAATCAAAGTTAAAATCGCTTGTTTTCAATTTTTTAACTTCCTTTCTAAATAAATATTTGTCAAAACATACAAATACAATGATAACAAATATTTATTTATTTGGGTAGACTTTTATAAAATCTTATTTTTGGGGATATTCTATATTTAAATGTTCATATGCTCTTGGCATAGCAATACGCCCCCTAGGCCCTCTATTTATAAAACCTAGTTGAAGTAAATACGGCTCATAAACATCTTCTATTGTATTTCTATCCTCTCCAATTGATGCTGCTAATGTGTCTAATCCTACTGGCCCACCGCCAAACTTGTGGATTATTGTTAAAAGTAGTTTTTCATCAACATCATCAAGACCTAAACTGTCTACACCTAATAATTCTAAGGCATCATTTGCAACTTCATCAGTTATATTTCCGCCGGCTTTTACTTGAGCATAGTCTCTAACTCTTTTTAGAAGTCTATTTGCTATTCTTGGTGTCCCCCTAGAACGTCTAGCAATCTCTATTGCTCCATTTAAGTTTATTTCTGCTTGTAGAAGATTTGCTGATCTCATTGAAATTTGAGCTAATTCATCTACTGTATAGTAGTCTAATTTGCATATTACTCCAAATCTATCTCTAAGTGGGTTTGTAAGCATTCCCGCTCTAGTCGTAGCACCAATTAATGTGAATTTTGGTAAATCAAGCCTTATACTTCTTGCTGATGGTCCTTTTCCGATAATTATATCTATGCAGTAATCTTCCATTGCAGGGTATAAAACTTCCTCTACACTCCTATTTATTCTGTGTATTTCGTCAATAAATAATACATCATTTTCCTCTAAATTAGTTAAAATTGCCGCTAAATCACCAGCTCTTTCAATAGCTGGACCAGATGTAATTCTAAGGTTTACACCCATTTCATTGGCTATTATTCCTGCTAAAGTTGTTTTTCCTAGACCTGGAGGTCCATATAATAAAACGTGGTCTAGTGGCTCATTTCTAGATTTTGCTGCCTCTATAAATATTTCTAATTGTTCTTTTACTTTTTCCTGACCTAAATAATCCGATAAACTCTTAGGTCTTAAACTAACTTCTGTTTCCGTATCTTCTGATTTCATGCTAGAAGTTATCAATCTATTTTCATCACCTAAATCAAACATTTACCAATCTCCTTTCTATATTTTCGTCTATTTAAATCTAATTACTTACTCATTAAATATGTAAGTGATTTTTTAATTAAGTCTTCTGTTTTTAATCCGTCTTTTTTGAATTTTTGAACAGCTTCTTTAGCTTCTGTACTTGAATATCCTAAAGCTAATAATGCTTCTAATGCTTCATCTAACTCTAATCCTGTAGGTGCTTGATTAAATAAAGTAGCTTCAAACTCTGCCATATCTTTATCTACTTTATCTTTTAATTCTAAAATTATTCTCTCAGCAGTTTTTTTACCGACGCCTGGACATTTCGATAGTTTTGCAATATCCTCACTAAGGATATATGCACTAAGTTGTGGTGGCGTTGCACAAGATAAAATTCCAAGACCTACTTTTGGACCTATCTTTGACACTGATGTAAGTAGTTTAAACATCTCAAGTTCCATTTGAGTTGAAAATCCGCACAAACTCATGTCATCTTCTCTTACTATTAATTTTGTAAATATTTTTGCACTTTTTCCCTTTTGTACACTTTGCGCCGTAAAACTAGATACATTTATTTCGTATCCAATTCCGTTATTTTCTAAAATTATTCTATCTAAATATATTTCCTCTACGATTCCTTTTATATAGCTATACATACATTCTCCTTATAAAATTATTTAAAGTTTTTTAAAGTCTTTTCTAGTCTATTTGCATGTGCATGACATACAGCTATTGCAAGAGCATCAGCAGTATCATCTGGTTTTGGTATTTCTTTTAATTTTAAAAGAGATGTCACCATCTGTTGTACCTGCATTTTTTGGGCTCTACCATATCCAACAACACCTTGTTTAACTTGAAGTGGTGTATATTCATAAATAGGCTTATTATTGTGTGTACAAGCCAACATAATTACACCTCTCGCCTGTGCAACTGTGATTGCTGTTTTTACATTTTTGTTAAAGAACAATTCCTCAATCGCTACTTCATCAATATTATAGTTCTTAATTAAAATATCTATACCTTTATAAACAAGTGCTAGCCTTTGATCTGTTGGTGTGTTTGCGTTAGTCGTAACAGCCCCATAATCAATAACTCTAAACTTATTATTTTTATATTCTATTATTCCGTATCCAACTATAGCTATCCCTGGGTCTATTCCTAAAATAACCAAAACTGACCTCCTAAATTTATTTTTATCCAAACCTATGTTCTCATCTATTATATCAAATAAACTAAAGCTTTAACAAATAAACTAAAAATATTATTTCTATAAATATAAAAATATGTCCTTTAAATGTTGTCAGCAAAATTATGCTATTAACATTTAAAGGACATATTTCTCAGGTATATATTAAATTTTATTAGCTACCGAAATCTTCAAGTCTAGAATAAGCATCTTCTTCATTATCTAATACTATCGCTTCTTTAAGTTCTTCTTGAACTGATTTTGGAAGTGATTTTATTTGGATAGAAGTTTTTTCTACTAATTCTTTTTTACCTTCTTTATTATATTTGAAAACAGTTATATATCCATCTTCATTTTCTAATGTATATTTATTTGCTTTTGATAAATCTGTAGTTTCATCAGAAGTCTTTAAAATTATTTGATATTTATTCATTGTAGATACTTCTTTGTCTGGATATTTTTCTTTTAAGGCCGCTTTAATTTCATCTTCAGTTTTATTTAATAAGTCCTCGTTTACTTTTCCTAACATTACTGGTATTTCATTATCATCTTGAAGCCATATTTGACAGTATTCATCTAATTTAAATTTTTGTTGACCAGAAAGACTCTTTTGATTTGTTTTGTCAATTTTGCTGTTACTTGCTTCAAGCGTTTCATAACTCTTAACCCCTAAAAAAATACCTCCACTTAATAGTATTACTCCTAATGCTACTAATGACGGAATAATCCAGCGATAATTCTCCATCTTTTTCATTACTTATGTCCTCCTCCTTTGTAAATATGTAGGATTTTTATTAGTATCTTAGCCATTTTTGCTAATATTTATACATTAATAACACTATATTTTGGTCATATTTTTTAGGTGTGCAAAATATAATTATTAATAATAATTTTATGGAATTGAGGTGTGTTTATCTTGGAAAATAACTCTTATACTACATCAGATAGACTTGATTATTTAGAGTTTAGACAAAACCTACTAATTTTAAAACAACCATGTCACAAGGCAACCGTCTTTTTTGATTTAACTATAGATATATATTTAAAAATGAAGGAAAAATCTGAGGAGTTCTCTGAAAATGTTAAAAACGGTAAAAATCTAAAATTATTAGATTATGAAAAAATGATAATAAATATTTGGCCAAATATTTCAAATTACCCTTCTTCATGTTCACTAATAGCAAAGTCACTATTAGATAAAGATGTGTTTCAATCAATAGTAGAATAATCTATGTACAATACATATTTTTTTATATTTTGGAAATACTTTTATTAATTAAAGTTAATAGGAGGTTCAAAATAATGGCTAGAATAGGATGTAATGTACTAAATTGTTCGCATAACGATGCAGGAGTTTGTTATGCAAATAGAATATCTATAACAGGAAAAAAAGCTCATACAAGTAACCATACTTGTTGTTCTTCATTTTTAGACCAATCTACTTACAGTAACTTAACAAGCAATACTTGTACTAATGGAAGTTGCGACTACATAGGATGTAATGTAAAAACATGTGCTTATAATGCAGGAAATGTATGTAGCTTAAATAATATATCAGTAACATCTAGTGCTGATTCAGCTAATTTATACTCTGAAACATATTGTTCAAGCTTTAAATGCAAATAATAATATTTACTTTTTATAGAAAGATAGACGTCAAAATGTCTATCTTTTTTTAATTATAAATAAATTATCTAAATCAACGGACGAAGTCATTGGCTACATGAACAAAGTGATTTTTTTAATTTTATATTCACTTATCTATAGTCTAAATTTGTATATTATTTAACAAAACTTTAACATAAATTCACCTTTCTTTCGATTGACATTTTATGGTAATAATCACTATAATACTTGTATGTATGTGAGTATTTACTCACTATTTTTATGGTTCATATTGTGAGTGTTTACTCACTTTAATACTTTGGAAAAATATTATTTAATAATGTGTTAAATAAAAATTTTCTTATTAATAGTTTTGTTTTAATATGAAACTTCAAATTTTAGGAGAAATTTCAAATGCAACATTCTATTTTAAATTCATATAAGAAAGACATATTAGAAAATAAAACAATGACAGCCAAGTGTAAAAGGGTATTAGAAACTAGCATTGACCTTTTTGCTAAAAATGGGTATTCCAATACATCAACCAGTGAGATAGCAAAAATCGCAGGTGTTGCTGAGGGTACAATATTTAAACATTTCGGCACAAAAGAAAATTTACTACTTTCTTCGATTATGCCATTTATATTTGATTATGTTCTTCCAGAAATGATAATAGATTTTGAAGATGTTGAAATAAAGGATATATATCCTGACTTTAAATCATTTATACATGAACTTGTATATGAAAGATTTAATTTTATGAGTGAAAATTATAAAGTCGCTCACATCTTATTGGCAGAAGTTCTTTATCGTGAAGAACTAAGAATAAAAATTGTATATGGTTTAAAATCTACTATAATGGACGGTTTTGACAAAATATTAAATTACTTTAAAGAAAATAAGATGATAAAAGACGTTCCTAATGGACTTATCGTCAGAACTGTTATTTCAAATATAGGTGGATATGTCGTGTTAAAGTATATTTTCGATCCTGATGGGAATTACAACGATGAAAAAGAGCTAAAATACATAGAAGAATTAATAGTTAATGCTTTTAGTTTATAATTACTTTGGGGCAGTTTGAGGAGGTTTAATTTTATGAAAAAAATATTTAATGTAGGGATAGATGTCGGTTCTACTACAGTTAAAATAGTCGTTTTAGATAAAGATACAGTTGTATTCGAAAAATATACAAGACATTTTTCAGACGTAAAAAAAGCCGTTAAAGAAGTTTTAATAGAAGTTTATGAAAAATTCGGGGATATCAGAATTTCTACTGTAGTAACTGGGTCTGGAGGAATAGATATCTCTAAGTATTTAGGTTTAAAATTTGTACAAGAGGTAATATCATCTACAAAAGCAATTGAAACCTTCAACCCAGAAACTGATGTTGTAATCGAACTCGGTGGTGAAGATGCAAAAATCACTTATTTAAGTGGTGGTATTGATCAAAGAATGAATGGTATCTGCGCTGGTGGTACTGGTGCATTTATAGACCAAATGGCAACTTTACTAAAAACAGATGCTGCTGGACTTAACGAAATGGCTAAAGATTATGAGGTTATCTATCCTATCGCCTCTAGATGTGGTGTCTTTGCAAAGACAGATATTCAGCCATTGATAAATGATGGTGCAAGAAAAGCTGATATAGCCATGAGTATATTTAATGCTGTCGTAGTTCAAACAGTCAGCGTTTTATCTTGTGGTAGAGCTATAGAAGGAAATGTAGCCTTTTTAGGAGGTCCTCTATACTTCTTATCAGAACTTAGAACAGCATTTAAAAATGTACTTAACTTGAGCGATGAAAATATAGTATTTCCAAAAGATGCACAGTTATATATCGCTATGGGTGCTTCAATATTAGCAAAAGATGAACCCGATATTAATTTATCAGATTTGATAAATAAAACAAAAAAAATCGAAGGTGTAAACTTATCTAATACAGAAGGTTTAGAGCCTCTATTCAAAAACAAACAAGAACATGACGAATTCATAAATAGACACAATAAATCTAAAGTTACTAAAAAAGATATAAAAAATATAAAAGGAAATTGCTTCTTAGGTATTGATGCCGGTTCTACAACTACAAAAGCCGCATTAATAGATGAAGATTGCAACTTAGTTTATACATATTATAGTAGTAACGAAGGTAGTCCCCTTCAAACTTCTATAAATATAGTAAAAGATATTTATAGCTGCCTGCCAAAAGATGTCCACATAGTTTCATCTTGCGTCACTGGATATGGTGAAGCTTTACTAAAAAAAGCGTTAAAAATAGATTATGGTGAAATAGAAACTATGGCTCACTACAAAGCAGCTAAATACTTTGACCCACAAGTAGACTTCATATTAGATATCGGAGGCCAAGATATGAAATGCCTTCATATAAAAGATGGAGTTATCGACAATATTATCCTTAATGAAGCTTGTTCTTCTGGTTGTGGTTCTTTCCTTGAAACTTTTGCAAAATCACTTTCTATGTCTATACAAGACTTTGCAAAAGAAGGTACATATTCACAACATCCAGTTGATTTAGGTTCTCGATGCACAGTCTTTATGAATTCTAGAGTTAAACAGGCACAAAAAGAAGGTGCTACAGTTGCCGATATATCATCAGGTCTTTCTTATTCAGTTATAAAAAACGCCTTATTCAAAGTTATAAAAATTAGAGATTTAAATGAACTTGGTAAAAACATAGTTGTACAAGGTGGTACTTTTTACAATGATTTAGTTTTAAGAAGCTTTGAAAAATTAATCGGCAGAGATGTAATTAGACCTGATATTTCTGGAATAATGGGTGCATTTGGTGCTGCTTTAATAAGTAAGGAAAAATACACTCCACAACATAAAACAGAATTTTTAAATTTAAAACAACTTGAAAACATCAAAGTAGATAATACAGTTCGTAGATGTAAAGGTTGCTCAAACAAATGTCTACTTACTATAAATAAATTCTCAGAAACTGAAATATTTGTATCTGGTAATAGATGCGAAAATGGTGCCGCTTTATATGGTGCAGAAAAACCTGACCCAAATAAAGAAAAACCAATAAATCTATTTGCATACAAATATGACAGATTATTTAAACATTATAAACCATTAAAATTGGAAGATGCACCACGAGGTGAAGTCGCTATTCCAAGGGTTTTAAATATGTATGAAGATTATCCATTCTGGTTCACTTTATTTACTAAATTAGGATTTAAAGTAACTCTATCAGGAAGATCTTCAAAAAAACTTTATGAAAGAGGTATGACTAGTATAGCCTCTGAAACAGTTTGTTACCCAGGTAAAATGGTCCATGGACATATCCAAAGTTTAATAGATAAAGGTGTTAAGACTATCTTCTACCCTGCTGTAACACACGAATACAGAGAAGATAAAACTTCAGACAACAACTACAATTGCCCTGTCGTTATATCTTATTCTGAAATAATAAAAAACAATGTTCCTGATATAAAGAAAAAGAATATTAAGTTTATAAATCCATTTATGACTTTAAATGATAAAGAAAACTTAAAACAAAGACTTTGTCAGGTCTTCTCTAATTATTTTTCAGAATTAAACATCTCAAAATCTGAAATTAGAGCTGCTGTTGATGCTGCAAGAGATGAAGAATTAGCATTTAAAGCAGATATAAGACATGCTGGCGAAGAAGCTGTTAAAAAAATAGAAAAAGAAAACTTAAAAGGTATAGTTTTAGCTGGTAGACCTTATCACCTTGACCCAGAAATTAACCATGGTATGCCAGAATTAATAAATTCACTTGATATGGCAGTACTTACAGAAGATAGTGTTTGTCATCTTGCACAAGTACAAAGACCTCTAAGAGTTGTCGACCAATGGGTATATCACTCTAGACTTTACAAAGCTGCTGAATTTACTAAAAAATACGATAACATAGAATTAGTTCAGCTAAACTCATTTGGATGCGGTCTTGATGCTGTAACAACAGAACAAGTTCAAGAAATACTAGCAGAAAAATCAAAAATATATACAGTAATAAAAATAGATGAAGGTAATAACTTAGGTGCAGCAAAAATAAGACTTCGTTCACTAAAAGCTGCTATGTCAGAAAGAGAAGCAAATAACATAAGTGTTAAAAATATAAAAGAAAATAAAATACATTACACTAAAAACGATAAATTTGATCCAAAACGTAAATTGCTAGTTCCTCAAATGTCTCCAATTCACTTCCAATTCATCCAAAAGGCTGTGAATTTAAGTGGTTGGAATGTAGAAATCCTTCAAGATACAAGTAGAGAGATTATCGAGGAAGGATTAAGATATGTAAATAATGATGCATGCTACCCTGCCATCATAGTTATAGGACAGTTAATAGGCGCTCTTAAATCAGGCAAATACGACTTAAACAACGTAGCTGTAGGTATAACTCAAACTGGTGGTGGTTGTAGAGCGACTAACTACATAGGTTTCTTACGTAAAGCTATGTATGAGGCAGGATTTAAAGATGTACCAGTTGTATCATTAAGTGCACAAGGCATAGAAGATAATGGTCTTAAAGAAAATATTTCACTACCACTACTAAATCGTGGCTTTATGGCTGTAGTTTATGGTGATTTATTTATGAAAGTATTATATAGAACTAGACCTTATGAAAAAGTCAAAGGAAGCGCAAATGCTTTATATGAAAAATGGGTTAAAATTTGTATGGATTCACTTGAAAGTGCTAAATTCTCTACTTTCAGTAAAAACATCAAAGCAATAATAAAAGATTTTGATAATCTAGAACTTCTAGATATCAAAAAACCTCGTGTTGGTCTTGTTGGAGAAATATTAGTAAAATTCCATCCAACTGCAAATAACAATATTGTCGACGTCCTTGAAAGAGAAGGGGCTGAGGCTGTAATGCCAGAGCTTGCTGGATTCTTCTTGTATTGTTCTCTAAACAATATATACAAAAAAGACAACAAACTAGAAGGTAGCGCTAAAGGTAAATTCTTTGCAAAATTCTTTATTGGTTTAGTTAGTTTCTACCAAAAAACTTACGTAAAAGAACTTAAAAAGAGCAAGAGATTTACTCCACCTGAAAGTATTTATGAATTAGCAGAAAAGACTAAAACATTAGTCTCTATCGGAAATCAAACTGGTGAAGGCTGGTTCTTACCAGGTGAAATGATAGAATTAATAGAAAGTGGTGTTGATAATATAGTTTGTATGCAACCATTTGGTTGTCTTCCTAACCACATAATTGGTAAGGGGCCTATAAAAGAATTAAAAGCTAGATATCCAAAAGCAAACATAATTCCAATAGACTACGACCCTTCTGCAAGTGAAGTTAACCAAATAAACAGAATAAAACTTATGCTATCAAGAGCATTTAAAAACTTAAAAGAAGAAGATAATACATCTAAAATATCTTCTAAAGCAAAAACTTTTACTGTTAATGATATTAAATCAAATAAAGAAAGTGAATCAAAAACACCAGAAAATAAAAAAGCTGTTAATATGTAAATAAAAGGCTGATTTCTACTTTAAATAGAAATCAGCCTTTTTTAATTCTAAGAAAATTATATATTATCTGGTTTTTGGATAATATATAATTTCCAACCTATTAACTAAAGCAACGGACGAAGTCGTTGGCGCCATGAGCAAAGCGAATTTTTTTTTAATTAATCTATCTCTTTTAGATTCATATCTGTTGATTGTTTTAAAATCAAATGTTTTAAATATTGAATTGCACCTATTAACACTCCACCTAGAATAAAAAATAGTACATTAAAATTATAAATATTAACAGGAACATAGTTGTAAGTTCCTGTAATAGTTGTGGGTCCCATAATGATTGAATATATTGAACCTATCATCAATCCTAAAATTATATATATCATCTCAGAAGTATATTTTTGTAATAAATATTTAACTAGCTTTGTACATGAGAATATTCCAATTATCAAACCGACTATAAATACTAATACAATAGGCATTTGGCTGAAATTCCCATTCAAGATATTGTGAACACTCTTCATAATAGGTAGATATAAACCAAATATCAAAAGCAAAGTCGATCCAGATATACCTGGAAGTACCATTGCAGATACAGCTATAATTGCTACTAATATAATATAAATCATTAAATCTATATCAAAATATTTAAAACTTATATTATAAGAATTTGATGATATAGGATTGAAATAAGTAATTAAAACTACTACTAATATTCCAAGAATAAATAATATTGTACCACCTGAAACACCGGGTACAGAATCCGCCAAAGCCATACACAAACCACCAAACATTAAATTCAACATTTTCACCTCTCCTTAAAACTGTATTTAGACTAAAAATCTATTAAAAAGACTTCACCTTCTCTACAATCTCGTGATACACACATATTTTATATGCTTGTACAACTAATATTTTCTTATTTTTATTTCTTTATCTTTATAATACAAAATAAAAATAACTATAAAAAAAATAAAATATTAATTATTTATTAACTGTTAATATTATGTTTGTTAATTATATGCAGAATCTATAACCTGCGCCCCATACTGTATCTATAAATTTTATATTTTTTGATTCATCTTCTATTTTTTTCATATCTCAATCTTTCGTCTACTGAATTTCTAAGATATCCTCTCATCTCATCAAAATCTCTACATACGTCTCCAAACTCATCATTACCAAAATAATTTATCGGCTTTTACTTCCTACTCTTATCTTTTCTAATGGAACTAAAATACTTTTAGAAATCCAATGTGATAACAGTATGTTTAAAATTATTATCATAGTTTTTTATCAGTTCATTTAGCTTTTGATGTTCCTGTTTTGTCAAATTATCATATAAATTTTTATTATTTACTTCTATGGATAAGTTATATCCTAACTTACTTAATTCTTGATTTAAATTTGATAATTGATTGGATTCTAGTTCTTTTTGTGTTGTATTTTTATAGCTTGATTTAGGTATAGACAATATATCATCTTCGTATTGATATATTAAACTTTGTACTGAATATAAAGAGTTTTTATCCTTAACTAAAGTTTCTATAATTTCTTCTATAGTTTCGTGGTAATTATTACTTTTTATAGATATCCCCATTATAATTAATAGCGTTAATATTGGTATTACTACTATGACTATATTAGAAACTATTACTTTATTTTTTATCTTCATAAGTTATCCCTCGTTTTATCAAAATTTTTTCTTTACTCTATCAAAGTAACAAAACTTTATAAAATTTTTATTAAATATTTATAAAAAATAAATATTGCCTTTAGCTCTTTATTTTATCTTATAAATTAAATAATACTGCATATAAACTAATCGTAACAATTATAGTTAATATGCAGTATTATTATTTGAATGTAAGTTCTTTTATTCACTTTGTAAATCAGAATATAGTATGCTGTCTTCTCTATTTAAATATACATATACAGTATTTGTTTTTTCGTCATCATCAGATTTTAATAATACTTTTATAACATAATCATCTGTAGCTATATCTACTAATTCACCTTCATATTCAGAATATCTTCTATTTATTAAATTTCTAGCCTCAATTACATCTTCATCAAATAGCTCAACACTATGTAGTGTTACATATTGTGATTTAAAACTACCTTCAAAAGATAAGCTAATAAAATATATTTTTTTACACTCTGTGCACATAACTACTAATTTTTCCATTTTGTATATAGATGCTTTTGTAACTGCCTCTACTTCACTTCCCTTTAATTCTATTTCGTTTACTTCTCTAAATAAAACTTTATATTTTTGTGCATCTGAGCATGGACATATTTTTTGTCCAAAATCATCTTGATATAGGTATTTGTTTACAGTAACCATAAGATTATCCCCCGTATTTATTTTGTTAGTCAAAAAATAAAGGCTTTAAAGCCTTTATTTTTTGTATTATGTTTTATTCTAAATCTACATATACAAAATCAAATTTATTTTTCCATATAGACGTATTCTGTATATTTTCCGTTTTCTACTTCTTTTTCTTCTACTATTTTCGTAATAAAATCTTCGGATCTTATAGTAAATAATGCTTCATAAGAACCATAATTACGTTTAATATGTTCTCTTACCTGGCTATTTGTTTCAGATATTTCTCTTATATTTGAAACCGTACGCTTTTGGTCGCTTCCATTTTTTATGTATCTCATATCAAATCTATACATTCTACTACATTTTGAGCAAACAGCTATTATATCGCTTGTAGAATCACAAATGTCTTCATTTTTACTTTCAGTCATCTGACTATGATTATATAGTACTCTGAATTTTTTACATTCAGAGCATTCACAAACCTTTTTATCTAACTCTGCCACTAAAATGTACTTTGGTGTGTATAACATATATCTTACCCCTTTCTCTATACCTATTATTATTTATTATATATTCCCTAAAATATATAAATTTATGTATATGCAGGTTATTTGAGTACACAAAAATTGTTCTTTTTTTAATGATTAGTCACCTTACACAAAATCCCCTATAACAACTTTGCGTCTAGTTAACCTCTTTATAATATTGTATCACCATATTATCTAAATTACAGATTTAATTTGAAAAATTTTCTAGCTAGAAAAAATAATACATTATACATTAAACGGATTAATTTGTTTTACTTCTGTTTATAAAATATATTTAAAATTATTTAATTATATTCTTTAATTCGTTTAATTCATCTATCCAGATACTTTGACATGCATCAGATGCCATTCTCCAGTCACCTCTTGGTGATAATGACACACTACCAACTTTTACTCCATCTGGCATACATGAACGTTTAAATTGTTGTGTCCAAAATCTATTGTAGAATATCTCCATATTTTTAAGCACATCAGCCTTATCTATAACTGGATTTTCAACACCCATTTTCTTTTCATGCATAGTTTTTGCATTTATATATAAATCAAATATTTTTCTTGGTCCAAATCCATGTCTTTGCATGTAGTAAAGTATAAAGTCATGTATTACATATGAACCGATTTTATCTTCTGTTTTTTGTTTTATTGTTCCATCTTCATTTGGAGGAAGTAACTCTGGACTAACAGGAGTATCGCAAATATCTAATAAAGTTTCTCTTAGTTCATTGTGATGTTGTGCATATGATTCTAGGATTCCTCTTACTAAAGTTTTTGGTATAGATGCATTTACTCCATACATACTCATTTGGTCTCCATTGTATGTGCACCAACCTAATGCTAATTCAGATAAATCGCCAGTTCCAACTACTAATCCGCCTATTTTATTTGATATATCCATAAGTATTTGTGTTCTCTCTCTCGCTTGAACATTTTCAAATGTTACGTCTAAGTTAGATTTGTCATGGCCTATATCTTTGTAATGTTGTTCACATGCATCTTTTATATTTATCTCATATGATGTTACATTTAATAATTCCATTAATTTTTTTGCATTGTTTAATGTTCTATCAGTAGTTCCATAACAAGGCATTGTAATAGCGTGTATTCCTTTTGTATCAAGCCCATTTATGTTGAATGCTTCTGCTGCTACAATTAATGCTAACGTGCTGTCTAATCCACCAGAGATTCCTATAACAACATTTTTACAATTTATTTTTTTAAGTCTTCCAGCAAGACCAGCTGCTTGTAATTTTAATATTTCAGTAGCACGCTCATCTATATTGTGTGGAACAAATGGTAGTATTGATATTTCTCTATTTGAAACAAATTCATCTGTTACTGGTGCAAAAGTCTCTATACAAATACGTTCATATTTTTGTTTATTTACATTAGTCATATATGATGTCGTTTTTGTTCTATCATTTTCACAGTTTTCTATATCTATTTCACCATAAGTTATTTCTATATCTTCTAAAAACTTGCTCTCACCTACTATAACTCCACAATCTGCAATTAGACTATGACCTGAAAATACAGTATCTGTCGTACTTTCTCCTCTTGATGCAGATGCGTATACATATCCACAGTTTGATGTAGCTGATTGCATTTTTATTAAATCTTCTCTATACTTAGCTTTTCCTATAGTTTCATTACTTGCTGATAAATTTACAATTATATTTGCCCCATGTAAACAATGGTATTTTGAAGGTGGTATCGGTACCCAAACATCCTCACAAATTTCAGCAGAAACTACAGCACCTGTGCGAGTATCTTCTACTAATAAATTTGGTGTAAACGGAACTGTTTTTCCACCTATCACAATTTGGTCATCTATTCTATTTACTGAGCTCGCAAAATATCTTCCTTCGTAAAACTCAGAATAATTAGGTATAAATGTTTTTGGTACTACACCTATTATTTCACCATTATGTATTGCGACTGCGCAGTTAAATAATTGGTTGTCTTTTCTAATCGGCATCCCTACAAATATAAGTGGACTATATTCTTTATTTGATAGTTTTGCAAATCTTATAAGTTCATCATAAGATCTTTTTATTAAAGTATATTGATTAAATAAATCATGACATGTATATCCTGTAACGCTCAGTTCTGGGTATACTACTACTCTAGTTTGTCTTTTACCTGATTTATTTTGTTCTATAACATCATCAAGAAGTCTTAACATTTCATCTACATTAAATTTCGGATTTGCAATCTTTACTTCATTTGGAATAAGCGTTGCAACCTCAACAATCCCATGATTTAATAATTTATTCATAAACATGTCTCCAATCTATTCCATTTTTTATCTTTTAAATACCTATTTAGATATTTTCATATACATTATCAAGATATTTTATTTTATCACAAATCAATAATTTTTATAAAAAAATCTTTATTCGATGTAATTTATTTATAAGTGAATATAATTTCCTATGCGTTATAAAAAATCTTTTTAAAGAACTTATTTATATCTTTAAATAAAATGAGGAACAAATAATAGTACTCTATTATTGTTCCTCATTTTTAGGTGTATATTTAAAAATTTCTATATGGAATTTTTAATGCAAATTAATAAACTAAGGCTTCTTCTTCGCCCTTTAATACTCGAAGTCCACCTTCTGCCAATGCTGACATTTCGTCTTCTCCAGGATAAGATAATACTTCTCCCAAAAATCCTACTCTTTCTTTTATCATATCTCTTACCTTAGCTGAATGAGCAATTCCACCAGTTAATATTATCGCATCTATATCGCCTTTTAAAACTGTTGCATATGCTCCTATTTCCTTGCATATCTGGTAAATCATAGCTTCATATACAAGTTTTGCTTTTTCATCCCCATCATTTATTCTAGCTTCAACTTCTCTAATATCATTAGTCCCAAGATATGCAACTACTCCGCCTTGTCCTTTTATTCTTTTTGAAACTTGGTCTTTTGTCATTTCATCTCCATAACATGCTCTAAACAATGCTCCAACTGGAAGTCCACCACTTCTCTCTGGTGAAAAAGGTCCTTCACCATCTAGTCCATTCGTATTATCTATTACTTTACCTTTTTTATGGGCTCCTACAGTAATTCCACCACCCATATGTACAATTAAAAAGTTACAGTCTTCGTATTTTTTACCTATATTTTCTGCCGCCCTTCTTCCTATTGCCTTTTGATTTAATGCGTGGAATATACTAATTCTAGGCATTTCTGGAACTCCTGATAATCTAGCAACTTCCTCCATTTCATCTACAACAACTGGGTCTACGATATATGAAGGCACATTAATTTCATCTCCAATTTGTCTAGCAATTATACCTCCAAGGTTTGATGCATGTTGTCCCGATACGCCTATTTTCAAGTCTTCAACCATTGCATCATTTACTATATAAGTTCCTCCTTTAATTGGTTTTAACAAACCACCTCTACCAACTACTGCATCTAAATCGGCTAAGTTTATGCCACCTTCTTTTAATACATTTTCGATTATATCTTTTCTAAAATCTAATTGATCTGCTATCTTTTCAAATTTATCAATTTCCTCAGATGAATGTCTAAGTGTTTTTTCAAATATTTCTTCTTTATCTTGATAAACAGCTATCTTAGTAGATGTTGAACCTGGATTTATCGCTAAAATTTTAAATAACTTTTCCATATTAATTCCCCCTAATTTTAAATACTAAACTTTCTCTAATTAGAGCTTTTGACAAAAAGTAATCTATACTTATCTATTTTTAACTAAATACAATTAATCTTTTTTAGACGCTGCTAATACGCCTAATGCAATGGAATTTAATTTTGTTATATCGCTATCTGCTCTCGATGTTAAAACTATAGGTGCTTTAGCTCCAAGCACCAATCCCGCACTTTGGGCTTTTGCAAAGAAAGTCATAGATTTATAAAATATATTTCCTGCCTCAATATCCGGTACAAGCAGTATGTCCGCTTTTCCTGCTACAGGATGGTCTATTCCTTTATGTTTTGCCGCTTCTTCACTAATAGCGTTATCGAGCGCAAACGGTCCACCTACTATACAATCTTTAATTTCTCCTTTTTTATTCATTTCTTCTAATTCTTTTGCATCAACTGTGTCCGGCATCTTTGGATTAACTTTTTCTTTTGCACAAAGTACTGCAACCTTAGGTTCGTCTATATCTAATGCTCTTGCAAGTTTGACAGCATTTTGAATTATTTGTTTTTTTGTATTTAAATCTGGGTCAATATTCATAGCAGCATCTGTTATAAAGAATAATTTGTCATATCCTTCAACATGAAATACTCCTGTATGACTTAATACATTTCCTGTTCTAAGACCTATTTCTTTATTTAAAACAGCTTTTAATATAATGGATGTGTCTACTAGGCCTTTCATTACAATATCTGCGCTACCTTCAGAAACAAGTTGTACAGCTTTTAGACAAGCCTCACTTAAGTCACTTATGTCTATTAATTTATAATTTTCTAGGCTTATATTTAGGCTTTCTGCAATTTGCTTTGTTTTGTCTATATCTCCTACCAAAATTGCATTTATTATACCTTCTTTTCTAGCATTTTCAACAGCTAACAAAACTTCTTTATCTTGGCAACACGCAACTGCTACTGTCTTTGGTCCTCTTTTTTTAGCCAAATTTATAACATCTTCTATTTTCATAAATCCACCCCTTTTACCTTGTGAGATTTTTTATATTCAGATTGTGATTTATTTTGACACGTAATTTAAGATTGTTCTTGGTTTAAAAATTTAATAGATTTATAGTTATTTTTGAAAATATATAATATATATTGAATTGATCTAGTTTTGAATTAAAAATCGTTTTCTTAATTTAATTATATAATTATTTTTATATGAATAGATAATATGTATTTTTTATCTTTAGATATAAGAAATTTTTATAACATATTCTTTTTATTTAATAATGTTATTTTACTTGAATAAGTAATGACTTTAACTTATATTGCTATTATTTTTTAATTAATTTGACAAAAAAATAAAGCCAGAAATCTATTCTGACCCAAAAATTTATAATTTAATCCCTCACATCATTATTTTCTGCAAACTCTTTATATATGTTTACAAATTCTTCTGCTATAGGAGATAAAGCTTCATCTTTTCTTTTAATGTAACCGCAGTCTAAAGTAATTTTTTTAGATAATGGAATTAACACAGTGCCATCATCTAGCTCTATTTTTTTCTTTATAGGCGTTCCTCTTAAAGAGAAATACACACCATCTGTTTTATGCAAAAAATAAGAAAGCATCTCGTGGTCCTGTACAGTTATAAAATGGTTGAAATTATCATAATCTAGCTCATTACCAATCCACATGGATATGTAACTTCTGTCTACATACTCATTAGTTAACAATAAATATTTTTTTAAATCATCAATATCTACTTTTTCTTTTGTTTTGCATAATGGATGACCAGCTCTTACTTGTACACAGACATGTCCATCTGTAACTCTTATAAATTCCAAGTTTTTAGACATAAAAGTTCTCTTATTAGTAAAACTTACAGGTCTAGTTATTTTTATTACTGCAATATCAGAAAGACCTGTTTCTACATCTCTAATAACATTTGAAAAACTATCTTGATTGATTATCAAGTTTAACATTTCATTTTTATGTCTATTATTTAACTCCAAGATAATATGTTTTATAAAAAATATATTATATGAAGAAATCCTAAAATTGACTTTTTCGTCCTTTGCTATGGTGTTCATATTTCTTATTAAGTCCATATTTCGCTCAATTTCTTCACCATATTGAAGCAACTCCATACCTTTAGCTGTCAACTCTACACCGGAATTACTTCTATCAAAAATTTTAAATCCCAATTCTTCTTCTAGCATCCTTATAGACATACTTAGATTTGGTTGACTCATGTATAGCTTTTTAGCAGCTTTTCCTATAGATCCTTGTTTAGCGATTTCTAAAATATAGCTTATTTGTTCTAATTTCAATATAATCACCTTTTCATTTAATTATATATTTATAAGAGAAAATCCTCTATAAAGGCCCATTTATAAATGTATTTGTATGTATGTATTTGTATATATGTTTAATATATTTTTTATAATTATATTTTAAGTATAACATATTTCTAACTAATTTTTATTGTTTTACATACAAAAAAGAATTGTCCAACAGCAATAAAGCTGTCAGACAATCCTTTTTGGGCCATATTATTTTTTATATTAAATTTTTTTAACTAACTGCATCCATGCCTTTTTGTAAGGCTTCTCTATTTATAGGTATAAATTTAGATTTTCTTTCTCCAAATACTTTCAAGAAAGCATGTAATACTGATTCTATATCAACTGCATTAGTTACCTTTAGACATGCACCTAACATTATCATATTTGCAACCTTAGGCATTCCCATTTCACCTGCTATATCATTAGCTGGTATATAAGTAACTTTTACATCATCTCTATCAACTTTTGTATCTATTAGAGAGCTATTAACTAATATATGTCCACCTGGTACAACATCTTTGACAAATTTCATAGAAGGTAGGTTCATTATTACTGCGCAAGTTGCATCATTTGCTATAACTGGGGAACCAACAGGTTCATCAGATACTGTTACTGCACAGTTTGCTGTACCACCACGCATTTCTGGTCCATAAGAAGGTAACCATGCAACTTCTTTTCCTTCTAGCATTCCTGCATATGTTAATAATTGTCCCATAGACATTACACCTTGACCACCAAATCCTGCACAAATTACTCTAGATGTTGCCATATTATTTCGCCTCCTTCGCTGCTTTTGCGGCTTCTATATCAATATCTTTTTTATTACCTGGGATATAGTATTTCATCATATTATCTCTTAACCATTGTAGTGCATCGTTTGGAGCTAGACCCCAGTTAGTTGGACAAGTAGACAAAACTTCAACTATACCAAATCCTAATCCTGCTTGTTGAACTTCAAAAGCTTTTCTTATTGCTTTTTTAGCATTTCTAACATTTTTAGGAGTATCTACTGTTACCCTTTCTACAAATACTGCACCTGTTAAAGTCGCAAGCATTTCACTAACTCTTATAGGGAATCCATTTCTTTCTGGATCTCTACCATCTTGAGCTGTTGTAGCTCTTTGACCTATTAATGTAGTTGGTGCCATTTGGCCACCAGTCATACCATATATACCGTTGTTAACGAATATAGTACTTATTTTTTCTCCTCTAGCAGCAGCATGAACAATTTCACACATACCGATTGAAGATAAATCACCATCACCTTGATAAGTAAATACAAACTTATCTGGATGAGTTCTCTTTATACCAGTAGCTACAGCTGGAGCTCTACCATGAGCAGCTTCATGTGTATCTACATTAAAATAATTATATGCTAATACTGAACATCCTACAGGAACTACCCCTATAGCATCTCCTAATAATCCCATTTCTTCTAATACCTCTGCTACTAATCTATGGATTATACCATGTGTACATCCTGGACAGTAGTGAGTTATCGCATCAGTTAAACCGTTAGTTTTCTTAAATACTACAGCCATTATTTAGCACCTCCTAAAGCGACTTCTCCCATTATTTCTTTAGCTTTTTCAGCTATATCACTTGGCACTGGTATCATACCACCACTTCTTCCATAGAAGTGAACTGGTAATTTGCATTCACATGCTAATTTAACATCATCTATCATTTGACCTAAACTCATTTCTACTACTAATAAGTTCTTAGCGTTTGGTATTTGTTTGAATGCTTCATTTGGATATGGCCATAAAGTTTTAGGTCTTATTAATCCTACTTTATATCCTTCTTTTCTCATTGATTCTATAGTTGTTTTAACTATTCTTGAAACTGTTCCATATGCTACAAATACCAATTCTGCATCTTCAGTTTTGTACATTTCATATTGAACTTCATTTTCTTCAATAGCTTTATATTTTCTTTCTAGATGTTCATTATGTTTTTCTAGTTCTTCTGATTGTAAATAAAGAGAATTTATTATATTAGGTTTTCTCTTATTTTGATGTCCACATGCAGCCCAATCTTTTGGAGCCAAGTCTCTATGTTTACGTTCTTTATCAAAGTCAACTGGTTCCATCATTTGACCGATCATACCATCTGCAACTACCATAACAGGAGTTCTGTATTGGTCAGCTACGTCAAATGCTTCTATGATCATATCAACTGCTTCTTGAACTGATGATGGAGCAAATACTGGAGTTCTATAATCACCATTTCCTCCACCTTTAGTACTCATATAATAATCTGATTGAGAAGGTTGTATTGTTCCTAGTCCAGGACCACCTCTCATTATATTTAAAACTACGCAAGGTACTTCAGCACCTGCACAGTAAGCAATTCCTTCTTGTTTTAATGCAACCCCTGGAGAAGATGAAGATGTCATAGCTCTAACACCAGAACCACCTGCACCGTAAACCATATTTATAGCTGCTAATTCTGATTCTGCTTGAATAAAAGCTCCTCCTACTTTTGGAAGTTCTCTTGATAAGTATTCTGGTAACTCACTTTGTGGAGTTATTGGATATCCAAAGAAGTAACGGCATCCAGCTTCTATAGCTGCTTTACCAAATGCTTCATTACCTTTCATAAGTATTTTAGCCATTATTGATTCCCCCCTAATTCGAAATAATTAATCTCTTTCAACAGTTATAACAACGTCTGGACACATAAGTGCACAACTTGCACATCCAACACATTTTTCTTCATCAACTACTTTAGCTGGATTATATCCCTTTTGGTTAATATAATCTGTATCTATTGCTAATATTCCTTTTGGACATGCTTCAACACATAATCCACAACTCTTACAACGTTCTACATCAAAAGTCACTTTACCTTTAGCCATTTTATAGCCCCCCTTAACATTGTGTTTTATAAAACTCACACTACATCCATTCTTCTCTCAGATATAAATCTATTGGTAATATATCCCCTTCTAAGTTATCTGGTAGTGAATCTACTAGACTTCTTAAACATGAAACATATTTTATCGGGATATTAGTTAAATCTGAAACCTCTCTAGCTAATTTTTGACCTCTTAAAACATCTTCTACAGTAGTTTGTCTTATTAAATGTGTATTGTTTATTAAACCAGTTACTTTTAATTTTGAAGTTTCCTCCATAGATTTTATAAACTTTATGACATCCTCTGCAGTTTGAGTTTGCTCTCTATTTGCATTTACTACACAGAACATATCGTATTCACCTTCTACAAAATGTTCTGCAAATCTTCCTACAACTCTTGTCCCAACATTATCTCCGCCAACGTCTATTACATAGTCTACATCATTTTCATGTAAAGGTGTCATTACTTGTGCTGATACTGCTGGCAAATCTAATGTATCTGTTTCTATAGAACTATCAATTGGATTTATGCCCATAGCTCTAAGCTGTTCTTTCTTTTCTCTAGTTCTAAAATATACGTTTACTATATCCAAATCTGCAAATGCTATTTTTCCATCTACTATCTTTCTTAATTTTGTAACATAATTTATTGATACTTCACTTTTTCCACTGCCATAATGTCCAATAAATAGTCTTACTCTTTTATCATCTTTTATCATTTTTATCACCTATCTTTTAGATACTAATATAGCCTTTTGTTCTATGGCATTCATCAAATTGTTATGTATTTAATACAATAATTCCTATTCTTAAATCTTTTGTTAAATTTCACTATATATTTTTTAATTCTACTAAATAAATTTAAATAAAAACTAGAACAATTCTTCTACTTAAATTATATATATAGTTTTTGAAAAACAGCTAATATGTAAATTTTATCCATAGGTATAAATATTTTTTATTACGTTTATTTTAAAAAGCAATTTTAGTTTTTCAATTTTTTTTATTAATAAAGTTTGTTTCATATTAAAAAATAATTAATAAATTTTAAGTTTGTCCTTTATATCGCAAAAATATCTTATCTAAGTTATATTTTTTATATTTTTTTAATTTTATAGATGTTTATTTTTTTGAAACTGTTGAAATTACTAAATGTTATCCTTTTATCATTGTAGAATCTCTTTAATCATAAATATTTTTTATTCCATTCTATAAATTTTCCTTATTGCCTGATTATTCCAATTATTATGTATAATTATTATAAGTAATATATTATTTTTATTTTATGTAATGAAATCTTTATTCTTAATTAATAAATCAGTCGTACTTATAAAGCTTTATTTAAAAACTAATAGGGGGTGCTTTTTATGGCTGTAAAATTTGCAAAAAGATTAGATAATCTAGAAGGTTCTGCTATTCGTGAACTTTTAAAACTTACTCAAAGACCAGAAGTTATATCATTTGCTGGAGGTATGCCTGCTCCAGAATTATTCCCGGTTGAAGAAATGAAAAAAGTTTCTGTTGCTGTATTAGAAGAACAAGGTCAAGTTGCTCTTCAATATACTACTACTGAAGGATATGCTCCACTTAGAGAGAAAATTGCACAAAGAATGAATACTAAATTAAAAACTAATGTTACTGCTGACGATATATTAATAACTAGTGGGTCTCAACAAGGTCTAGACTTTGCTGGTAAAGCATTTTTAGACAAGGGTGATGTTGTACTATGTGAAAGCCCTTCATATATGGGTGCTTTAAATGCTATGAAAGCATATGAACCAGAATTTATTGAAATACCTACTGATAATGACGGTATGATTATGGAAGAATTAGAAAAAGTTCTTGCTACTAACGACAAAGTTAAATTTATTTATGTTATTCCTGATTTCCAAAATCCATCAGGTAGAACTTGGCCAATGGAAAGAAGAAAAAAATTTATGGAAATCATCAATAAATATGAAATACCGGTTATAGAAGATGATCCTTATGGAGAATTGAGATTCGATGGGGAATATCTACCTGCTTTAAAGGCTTTAGATACTAAGGGCTTGGTTGTTTTCTTGGGTACATTCTCTAAGATATTCTGCCCAGGATATAGACTTGGTTGGACTTGTGCATCTCCTGAAATATTAAACAAATTCAACATTTGTAAACAAGGTGCTGACCTTCAAGCCTCTACAATATCTCAAATGGAAGTTAACAAATTTATGGATATGTATGATTTGGATGCCCATGTTGAACAAATCAAAGCATGCTACAAAAAACGTAGAGATGTTATGATGAAAGCCATGGAAGAAGAATTCCCAGACTGTGTTGAATTTACTCACCCTCAAGGAGGATTATTTACATGGGTTATACTACCAGAAGGAATTAACGCTGGAGAAATGGCTAAAAAATGTCTTGAAAAAGATGTAGCCTATGTTCCTGGTGAATCATTCTATCCTAATGGTGGTGTTTATAATACTTGCAGATTAAATTATTCTAATATGCCTGAGGATAAGATAATCGAAGGTATTAAGAGAATGGGTGAAGTGCTTAGAGCTGAATTGTCAGAAAAAGCTAAATAGAAACAGTCTAAAATATATATTATTTTTAATTTATATTTTAATATACTCATTTTTCATTTAATTTATAAAAAAGAATTGGTATACATTGTATGCCAATTCTTTTTCATTTCAGAATTTATCTATTTTACAGCAGTATTTAAAGTTACATCTTCATCTTTAATCTGATAATATTTATTTTTTATAAATACTGTTATTTGGAATATAATTATTCCTATCCAGCCTATTCCTGTTGCAAGTGCTACTCCACCGATTCCCATTGAGCCAACTAATAAGTATGAAAGTATTACTCTTATAACAATTTGTAGTGTAGTTCCTATTACAGGAATATTTACATGACCAGTTCCTCTATAATATCCTACAAATATACTTCCTACTAAACTTACTATATAAAACATTGATATTATCTTAAAGTAATGTATACCATAATTTAATACATTTTGACCCTCATCAAATACAAAGAAATTAAGTAAAACATCTGATTTGAAAAATAAAAATAAAATCATCAAAATGCAAACTAATTGTATTAAAATCATAGCCTCTTTAAATCCTTTTAAAACTCTTTTATAGTTTTTAGCACCAGTATTTTGTGCGATAAATATAGAAGTTGATTCTGAACCACTATTTCCAAATGCAAGGATAACATCTTCAATTCTTCCTGTTGCTGTATAAGCTGAAATTGCATCAACACCAAGTGAGTTTACTGCTCCTTGAACAAGTAACTTACCTATATAAAGTGATGATTGATGTAGAGCTGATACAAATGAATATTGCCAAGTTAGTTTAAGCAATTTTGAATTATATTTTATATCTTCTTTTTTTACTTTTAAAAATGGAATTTTAAAAACTATATATAAATATAATAAAACTGCTGATACTAATTGTGAAATTACGGTAGCTAGTGCAGCTCCCATTATTCCCATAGAAAATTGTTTTATTAACAATAAATCTAAAACTACATTTAATGCTATTGATATTACTAAAAATATAAGTGCCATCTTTGTATTTCCAACTGATCTTAAAATTGAAGATAAGAAATTGTATAAAAAAGTAGCTATAAGTCCTGCCAAAATTACATTCATATATTGAGTTACATATCCTATTAATTGTGACGGTGTTTGGATTAATCTCAATATAATCGGCATAAAGAAAATTCCTAAAATACTAATTATAACTGTGACTACTCCACCTAAAACTGAAGAAAGAAATATTTCCTATTAAAAGTGGTATAGAAAGATATATTAATTGTCTTTTTATATTCCCTTCTGTTAAATCATACGCTTGTTCCACCACTCTATCCCCTTTCTAACTTTTTCTTTATTAAATTGTAGCACTAAATTATACTTTTATATAATGCATATTTAAGCGTTATAATATAAAGTATATGTTATATTTTATGGAGGTGAATTTATGACGGAATTAGAAATAGATGCTTTTTTAAATATCGTAAAATACGGTAGCATTACAAAGGCAGCCGAAATTTTATATATAAGCCAACCTGCCCTAAGCAGAAGGATAAAATCACTAGAAAGTGAATTGCAATATAAATTATTTATTAGACAAAAGGGAGTTAGAAATATTACGCTTACACCTCAAGGTGAGGCATTTGTATTAATCGCAGAAAAGTGGAAGGAACTTTGGCTCGAGACAAAGGATATCTCCCCGATATCTAAAAATACCATGTTTCATATTTCAGCAATAGATAGCATAAACTCATATATTTTATCAAAAGTTTACAAAACATTTATAGAAGAAAATAACCATATACATCTTGTTATTCACAATCTACACTCACAAGATAGTTATAAATATGTTGAAAATAAGCTTGTAAACTTGGGCTTTATATCAAATGATATGTATAGCAAAGATGTAAAAACTGTCCCTATTTTTAGTGAGAAAATGTGTTTTATATCTAATACGGAAAATAATTATCCAAATGTAGTCCACCCATCAAATTTAGATTGTAAATGGGAGATTAGATTGCCATGGAATCCTGAATTTGATAAATGGCATAATTATTGGTTTGGTACTACATCAAAGTCGTTAATCATAGTCGATAAAATGTCGATTTTAGATGATTTTTTACAAATAAAAAATAGCTGGGCTATCGTCCCTTTTAGTATCGGAAATTGGCTTGTTAAAAATAATAAAAATCTTCAAATCTCTGAACTTGAAGAAGCTCCACCTGATCGTATTTATTATTATATTCAACATATAAATTATAAGTCTGAATATGTAGATAAATTCTTGCGTATTTTACAAAAATATCTCGAAACAATTCCTGGAATTGTCGTTTTATTAAAATACATATAATTTCCTTAGAATTAAAAAATGAGGTATAGTTCACTTTCCATACCTCATTTTTATTATTCATCTATACGATTTACTTCTACACTTGTCTTATTTTCAAAACTATCGAAGGCAGCATAATTTAGTACTACTAATCCAATATTAAAAATTACAAACAGTAAAAGTACAATTCCAACAGTTTTCCAAACTCGATGTGAACGTCTATTTTTTATCGCCAATTGTTCATTAATCCTCATTAGTTGATCTGCAACTTCATTTACATCTTGTTCTTTTTTTTCACCTATTTTTGCACCTAATAATTCGCTTACACTTACTTCAAAAATATCAGCGATTTTTATTAGCATATCTGCATCTGGAACTGATAACCCTTTTTCCCATTTCGAAATTGTTTGACGAACTACATTTAATCTTATTGCTAATTCCTCTTGAGATAACCCCTTACTTTTTCTAAGTTGTTTTAAATTTTCATTTAACATATAGAGCCTCCTAAATTTTTAATTTATACTTTTATCTTATAAAAACTCACCAATTTCATCAAGCAATGCAAGTTAACATTGCTGTGCAATGGCTAAATTTCAATCATAATCCCCCATAAATATATCTATATATTCTGTACATCTAAAACTGGAACACACAATCTTGATGGTGTTACTTTATATAAAAAGACAGTTGACGATAAAATCAACTGCCTTATAATATCAATATTCTATCTTTAAATATTTATTATCTAAATAACCCTCTTATAAATAATTGGTTCATCATATCCGAAAGTTCTCTTACCTCTAACTTCCATAGTTTCACTAACCTCTAAATACTCTTCTGAAAATCGTTCAAACAAAGTAAATTTCAAGACAGGTGAAAACATGCTTGTGCTGCCACCTTCCCATACTCCATCTTTTTCAATATATAATGCTGGGGTAAATTTTTCTGATACTCTTAACTCATTATAATCTATTTCTTTTAAATCTTTATAAGTAAATGTATTTTTATCATATCCATTTGGTACTTCATAAGAAGTTAATTTAATTCCATTTTCTTCTTGTGTAAATAAAAATAAGTGAGGTGAAGCATGTGTATTTCCATTTGATGTATAATAACTTTCTTCAACCATAAAAATTCCTTTAAAATCTTCTGGTAAATTTATAATTTTGTCATTACAAATCGTATTTACATGTTCAGCATAAGGAAAATCTATATTATCTAGTTTCATTTTGTCAAACTGCTCAGAGTTATTAAAGCTACCTGTCAATATGTTCATAAAATCTTTTAATTTGTTCATTTTGTTTTCCTCCATCTATTTCATTTAATTTAAAAATAATCTTTTTCATTAAATTCATCAATTCTTGTATGCTATTTTCATCAATATCAGATAAAACTTGTGTATCCCATGAATAAAAGAGTTTCTGGCTCTCTTGGACTATATTTTTACCACTTTCGGTTAAACTCAAAACATTAAATCGTCTATCATTATTATTCTTTCTCTGATTGATTAAATCTTTCTCTAATAATTTTGTTAAAATACGGTTTAATTGTCCTGCATCTATTTTAAGATATTCTACAATTTCTTTAGGAGAACACTCATTATTTTTGCCTATATAAATTAAAACAAATAATTGAGTATAAGTTACCCCAAAGTTAGAAATTTTTTCAGTACAATATGATACAAAGTACTTTCTTATTATTGATATATAAACGGCAAATGATTCATTTTTCACATTACCACCTCTCAATATTTAACAATTTAGATTATATACAAATTAGTTGACTTTGTCAAATATTCAATCATTAGTAATAGTTATACTAATACTTTTACAAAATTATCAAGCACTATATTAAAATATTCTTTTAATACATCATAAATCTTATCTTCTCGAACTTTTTCTATTTTTATAACTTGACCGTCTTTATAAAAAATTAGTTCTCCATCAAAAAATCTTATATGCTCATCTTCTGTATAACGCGCAACTTTCATTGAATTTATAAATGGTGAATTTGGATGTGATTCACAATAAAAAGACGGTAGAACATAATCAATATCTAATTGTGGTTCTAAAGAAAAACTATATATCTGTTTCCAATCTTTTTTAGGCTTTCTTTGATATAAAATATATTCTCCTTCCTGTTTTGGATTATATTCAAACTTATAATCACATTTTCCATCATTTTGGACTTTTCCAACTTCAAGTTCTAAACTTTTTCTAGATAATTCACTCAAAACTCCGACATCAGAAATATATGATTTATCATCTATATCTATTTTTAGTATTCTATGAAGTCTCATTCGTGTATTTCCATCTTGATAAATAAATCGTCCCGCTAAATTTGTCACATTAAATCCCAAACTTTTTAACAAATTGCTATAAAGTCCATTTAACTCAAAACAATATCCTCCTCTTGCTTTAACAATCATCTTATCAAATAAATCTTGTGATTCAAGTGATATAGGTTTTCTATTTAAAACATCTATATTTTCATATGGGATATGAGTCAAATGAGCTATTTGCAACTTACACAGTGTTTTATAATCTATCTTAATTTCATCATTATACTCCATCTTTTTTAAATATAAATCTATCTGTTCTTTGTTATATATCATAAAATCCTCTCCTAAAAATATTTTTATTAAAAAATAAGCATTGATAAGTGGCTTCAATTATCAATGCTTTTATTGTGTTTATATTAATAAATTTATCTTATTTATATGGTCGAAAATTTATTTAGTATTCACTTGTTTATTTTTTAGGTCCAATCAAACCTTCTCTATATGCACCTATATATTCAATACAATATTCATCTTCACCTAATAAAGCTTCTGTTGCATATATAAGTCCTAACATATCTCTATTTGTTGGGTCTAATATTGCACTATCTAATCCTGCATTCATTGCTAATACTGTAAAACCTAGGTTTATTAATTTTCTAACTGGCAGATTAAATGAAATATTACTTACAGCTGCAGTTATATGGATTGTAGGATATTCTTTTCTAATTGTGCTTATAACTTCTACATTCATTGTGATTCCATCTTCTGATGTGCATAACATTTCAACTAATGGATCTATATGAATTCTTTCAGGTTTTATATTGTACTCTTCTGCTTTTTTCATTATATCTTTGAATACTCTTAATCTGTCTTCTGCTGTTTGTGGTATTCCTTTATCGTCTGAAAGTAAAGCTATTACTTGCCAATCTGTGTCTGCTATTTCTGGGAATATTTTATCTATTTTGTCTCCTTCCATTGAAACAGAATTGATAATTCCTGGTTTATTACAGAATTTATAAGCTTGTAATATTACATCAGCACTTGGGCTGTCTACTGCTATTGGTAAATCTGTCACTTCTTGAATTTGTTCTATCATCCATTTTAATGTTTCAACTTCCTGAGCTTCTGGAACTGATGCACAGCAGTCTATATATGTTGCACCACTTTCAGCTTGTATTTTTGCTCTATTTTTTATAAATTCTGCATCTCTATTTTTTATAGCTTCAGCAACTACTGGAATAGAGCCATTGATTTTTTCACCTATAATAATCATCTTTTATCCCCCATCCATCACAATTTTAGATATATTTTTATTACTTGAAATTAGTCACAATATAACTTACGAGATTCTGTATACATTGTTTCATATCCTTTTTGTCTACGTTCTTCATTATTTTCACGATACCAAGCAATGTATCTACCTTGTTTTCCATATTCATGTACTCTATCTTTAACTGCTTGTATATATTCTTCATCAGTTAATTTTCCATCTGGGTCTGGTGAGAAAGAGCTTACTTGTGCTAATTTGTCTGAGTATTTTTCTAATATTCCAACCTTATCATTACAAGCATCTTGACCTTCCCAAGAATCAAATCCTGATGCTATAAAGTTTTCGATTTGATTTCCAACACATCCACAAGAATGGAAGTTTACATAAAGACCCATTTCATGTGCTGCATCATTCATTCTCTTATAATGTGGTAACATCACTTCTTCAAAAGTAGTTGGTGAGAAGAATGAACTTCTTTGAGTTCCCATATCATCATGGAATGTGATTATATCAGCATGGTATACTTCTTTTGCAATTTTCATCAATTCTATATGGAAATCTGTTAATTTAGTATAAAATGCTTCTAATGCTTCTTCCTCTTCTAATAAGTAGCAGAAAGTATCTTCAAAACTTGTTAAATCTGCTGTTCTTTCAAATAATCCGTTTACGATTGTAAATATAGTTGCTTTGTCTGGGTCGATTACTTTTGCATAATTTTCTTCATAATCTTTTTGCCAATCTATAGCTGATAAATCAGGGAATATTAAACTTTCCCAATTTGTTATATCATCTAATCTTCTTGTTCCTGGTTTAACCATTGCTGCATTTGTCTTTGGTTCATATTCCCACTCAATTCCGAACCAGTCTATACCACCATTACATCTAGCAGTTGCATCCGGCATTACTAATGGTTGTATAAAGTTTATGTCAAAATAATATGATGGCATCCAAAGTGTTTTTTCACCTTTATACAATCTAAGTACATTTTCCTTTGGTGTTATAGGTGTATGATATTTTATTGTTTCAAATGATTTTGCTCCATATGGATTTGGAACAGCTGGATCTATTGTTGGATTTTGTATTTCCTCGATTTTAAAAGAATAGTCGCTCATCTTTTTTCCTCCCAATTTATAAACTTATTTTATTTACCTCAATTTTATTCAATCTTCTTTATCTTCAAATATTGTATATATCTTTATTTATATTTAATTTAAGCTTTCTCTTTCTTGTAATTCTTTTTCCATTATAGCTATATCACTGTCTTTTATCTTATATCCTAGTAATGGAATTATTGATACTACTAAGAATATTATTGGAACTACAAGGCATAATATTTTTATTCCACTAACTGTAGAACTTGTAATTGCTGCATCTGCATGGTATCCAACTGCTGATAAAACACTTGTTATAACAATACCTCTAACTGCTATTGATATTTTTATAGCCAAAGAGCTAAAAGACATTATAACTGCTTTAGTATTTTTACCTGTTTTATATTCGCTATATGTTCCGCAATTTGAATATAAACTTGTTGTATTTCCATAAGATATACCAAAGAATATTTGTGCTATACCTAAAAGTACTGTTACTATCATCATATTTGCTGGCATAACATATATAACTACTAGGCATACTGCAAATCCTAAAACACCGACGATATTTGTCATCTTGCTTCCAAGTTTTGCAACTACATTTTTTGATATAAGTGAACCTACTAATGCACCTACATTAAATACTACTAATATAATTGACATTGCTGATTCATCTTGTAAAACAACTTTCGCATAATATGCAACAGTCGCCATCAAAGTGTAATATCCAATTAGTTTTAAGAAGTCGAAAATTAAAACTAATAATAATTGTGGATTTGATACAATGCTTTTACCCATGTCTTTAAATGAAATTGATTTTGCATGTTTTGCATTTTCGTCTAATACTTCTTTTGGTTCATCATAACCTTTAGTAATAGCAAAGTGTATTAAATAACAGACTGTGAAAGTAACTGATGCTATCAAAGCTGTCATTGTATAACCAATAACACCTGTTGAGCTTGCAAATATTCCTAAGAAGAATAGATTTAACACTGGTACAAAATATGATGCAAGTATTTTACCTGCGCTTGAACCAGCAGATATTCTACCAGAAAGGAATGCTCTTTCTTCTGGATCATCAGTAAGTTCACCAACTAAAGTTCTGTTTGCTGTCCAACATATATTCCAAATTGCATGACTTAAAACATATCCCAAACCACAAAGCAATGCTGCCACTGGGTCAGAACCAATCTTAGTAAACATCAATACGAAAAATGCTACTACAAACGGTGGCAAATATATAAGCCAAGGTCTGTATTTCCCATGTTTAAAATTAACCTTATCTATTATTACTCCTGCTAACATAGCAGTTATAGCATCTGCTATCCCTGCTACAGATGTTATCGCTGCAACTAACGCTAATGGTAATTGAGCTACATCTGTTAAGAATATTACAAAGAATGTTGTCTCAACTGTACTCATAAATGAAAATCCTACTTCGCTTATTCCCCAAAACGATTTTATTTTATTATTTATTTTTTTCATAAAGAGTCCCCATTTATATTTTATTTTTAGTTAATAACCACCCTTGCACTAAAACTTTTATATAACAAGTTTTAGTTTAAACATATATCATTTCTAATCTTAACTTGCTAATTTTTTAGCTACTTGAGCTGCACTTGCTGCATCTTCTGTATAAGCATCTGCTCCTATTTCATCTGCAAATTCTTGTGTTATTGGAGCTCCACCAACCATAACTTTTATTTTATCTCTACCTGGATATTCATTAAGTGCTTTTACTGTTTCTTTTAAAGCTGGCATAGTAGTTGTTAAAAGTGCTGATGCTCCTACTATTTTTACATCAGGATTTTCTTGTAATGCTTGAATAAATTTTTCTGCTGGTACATCAACACCTAAGTCGATAACTTCAAATCCTGCACTTTCAAGCATCATTATAACTAAGTTTTTACCTATATCGTGTAAGTCACCTGCAACTGTTCCCATTATCATTTTTCCTGCTGAAACTGCATTATCTCCAACTAATAATGGTTTTAAAACTTCAACACCTTTTTGCATTGCACGTGCTGCTACTAACATTTCTGGAACGAATATTTCATTTTTTGTAAATTTATCACCTACTACTGTCATTGAGTCTATCATTGCATTTAATATTTCTGGTGCAGTTGCGCCTGAATCTAGAGCTTCTTGAACTAAACCTGCTACTTTTTTAGATTTACCTCTTTCTACTGCTGTTGCTACTTCTTGAATTTTAGACATATTATTTCCCCCTAACATATAATAAATATTTTTTTAATCATTTTGTTAACATTTTCTTTGTGTCTGTTTGTTTTTCTTTTCTTTATATTTAAAGTATAGGATTTTAAGAGGGGTATTTTCAATGTAGGAATATATGAATTTTTTATAAAATTTTATAATTTTCATATAAAGTTTATTTGTAGATTCTTATAAAAAAATCATATTATTTTTGAATAAATCTACATTTTTTACCAATTATTATTTTTAATGCTCTATAATATAAATTAGAAACATTTATTTTTAGTGATTTTTAGAAAAGGAGGCCAAAATGTATATCAGCATTAATGAAATATTAGACAAATTTTTTAAATTCACTTCAAGATACAAAATATCATTTGATAGTGAAATAGTAAATTTTAAGTTTTCAACTAAAAATCTTAAAGATTATAGCCCATATTGTTTATATATTTTTAGGGCTAATAAACTTCCAAATGAAATTTTTAATTATGATAAAATAAATTTTTTAATAATAGGCGAGCCAGAAGATTTGCCTTACTTAAACAACTGCAACTATATTATATTAGAAGAGAAATCTATTTCTATATTTGAGATAATAACACTAATTCAAAATCTATTAAATTTTGATGATGCCCTTTCATCTTTCAAGGAAAAACTATTTTTCAGTATTGAAGATGATCTATCTATCAATAATATGATTTCTATAGCTTTTGAGTATTTAAACAACCCTATAATGGTGCTAAATTCTAAATATGAAACTTGTTATTTTGAACTTGGAAAAACTATTTTAAATGAGCCAGTTTGGGAATTTCAATTAAAAAACAATCGTCCCCATCCTGAATATTCATTAAAATACAATAAAAGTAGAGAAAATCGACTTATAGCAGAATCTAGCTATAATCATGTTATTACTTTCTTTGAAGGTCTTATGAATCATAGGGAAATTGCAATCCCAATAAAACATATTGATTTTTCAATTGGGCGTATATGTGTGTTGGAAGTCAATCGAGATATTACTCAAAGTGATATACATATTCTCAAGACTCTGGCAAAAATGATGTATCCTCTTATGATTTCTGATAAAAAATTTCTAAACTTAGAAACATCCAGATTTGATTCTGTTTTGAGCGACTTAATGAATAATCCAAAGCCAAACATGTTACTTATGAGAAAAAAATTATCCAACTTTAAATTCGACTTAGATTCAAATATGTACCTTCTTTGTCTGTGTGATTTGGATAATATAAATTCAAAATCTAAGGTAAACTATGTCAAACAAATGGTTCAAGGCATATTTGAAAAACACTATGTATTTGTATTTGATAAAAACATTATTGTTCTTTATAACAATAAAAATTCATTTGATTATTTTAAGAAATGCAAAGAATACGAAGAGTTTCTCGAATTTATAAAAAACTACACATTGTCAGTTGGTGTAAGCAAATTATTTGATGGGATTTCTGGAATAAGAAATGCTTATTTTGAATCATTGTCAGCCATAAATTTTGCAAATCGTCTTAATTGTATTTATAGCAAAGAACCTTCTATAAATTTTTATGATGATTATGTTTTGCATGACTTAGTTTACGATTTTGTGGCGAAGAAAAAACTGCACTATATCTTGGATTCAACAATAATAAACCTTTTAGCTGATAATAATACAAATTTAATTTCAACAGTTAAATGCTATTTAGATTGTGGAGAAAATCTAAACTTCATATCAGATAAGCTTGGAATTCACTATAATACATTAAAATATAGAATAAATAAATTGAAAACTAAATACTTTATCGATTTGAAAAATCCGGATTCATTAGTAAAATTAAAACTTGCAATGATTGCATTAGAAATATCAAAGGGGTATGACTTAGATCTTGGTTTAAACTAAAAGGGGGTAAAATATGTCTGTAACATTTAACGAAATATCTACTAAATTAGCTTCAAAAAATCCTATAGTTATAATGCGAAAAAACATAAATATTTCAAACTACTATTATATAGAAGATAATTTCGACAAACTTAATTCCTACAGTCTTTACATATGTAAATTGTCTAATTTTCCAAAAGAATTTAAGACTGATAAAATCATTAATTTCTTGATAATTGTAGACATTAATATAAAATACGACTTATTTCAACTAAAAAACTGCAATATTTTAATTTTAGAAGATAATAAAATAAATCTTTATAAATTACTAGAAAATTTGCAGGATATTATCAATGTAAATGCCGATATAATCGCCTCTTCAAATAGCATTATCGACGCAATATCTCAAAATGAATGTATTGGTGATATTATAAAAATAATTTATAATTATCTCCAAAATCCAATTATAATCTCTAATTCTGCAAATTACCTTTGTTATCATGACGGAGATAATTTAACTAATGATGATACAATTTGGGACGATTATATAAAATATAGTTATCCAGATCCATATTATCTAGAAAAAATTTATTATGATATTAAATTTGTACAATCTATATCATCAAAAAGCGATTCACATATTATAGATTATTTGGACATAATGGAACACAGAGTTTTAACTTGTCCAATAAAGATAAATAATTTAAATATAGCTTATATCTATGTTTTAGAATCTAATAAACCATTTAGTAAAGAGGACATGCGTATACTCAATATACTTTGCAAAATAATTGCTCCTTCGATAATAAACGACAGTAGATTTAGTTATTGTGAAAATTCCCAAATAGATTCTATTTTTTATTATTTATTGTCATGTGAAGGTCCACAACCCCACTTTCTTGAACAAACATGCGAAATATTAAATTTAGAAATACATTCAAATTTCTTCTTATTAAATATAAATTTATTAAAAAAAGAAATTACCATAGAAAAATTTAAAGAACTTTACGATTTGATAAAATCAATATTTTTCAATCAGTTCGTATTTATATATAAAAATCAGATTTGCATACTATATGTTACAAGAGATGATAATCCACATAAATTCAAAATATACTCTAAATATTTCTTAGATATATGCGACAAATACAATTTATCTCTTGGTGTTAGCGATATGTTTTTCAACTTACACGATATAAAAATAGCATACAACCAGACACTAAAAGCACTAGATTACTCAACTAGCTTACCTGATACAAATCGTATAAATTATTATTCTGATTTTATGCTTACAAACTTGGTTTATGATTTTTTAATAAATGAAAACACAGATAATATTATTGACCTTAACTTTAAAGAATTTATAAACTCTGCATCAGAAGAATATCGCCAAATGCTAAAGCTATTTGTCGATAATAACGGAAATATCAAAAAAACCGCCGACGAGCTGCATGTGCATTATAATACTTTGAAATACCGCTTGGGTAAGATTAGAGATGAGTATTGTATTGATTTTGAGGATTTGAATTATATTATTAAGCTGAAGTTGTCTTATATTGCTTTGGATTTTATTGCGAATACATAGATTTACATATTTTTTGATTCTATACTTAGAAATTATATTAATAGAAAAACTGCTATAGAGTATACTAATTCCTCTATAGCAGTTTTTCTACACTCCTAAAAGTTCCTTTTTCTTTTTATCAAATTCTTCTTTTGTTAAAGCTCCCATATCTAATAATTGTTTATATTTTATTAATTCATCAGCTGGAGATATATTATTTAATACTTGAGATTTAGAAATATTTTTATTCTTTTTATATAATTCCACTTGTTCATTGACTATATCAGCAAAAAAACTAACTGTATCTTTTGATATATTCTCTATCATCCTTGTTGTAGCCCCATCAGTAATAGCTATTTTCCCAAATATTAATCCTTTGCTGTGAGAAATACTATTAATTCTATCTAAAGGTATATCAATTAATTTTAGTCCATAAATCATACCCTTATCTAACATTAATACACGTTTATTTGTACAAACTATAAGCCATGTATTCCCATCATTTATCCCACTTGTCATAGCTTTTATTATTTCACCTTTTCTAAGTATTAATGGTAACTCAGCAATTTCCTTTCTTGTTCCCCATTCATCTCTACATGGTAGTGCTTCTATTTCTTCTCTTATCTCTTTAACTGTTTTTCTATTATGTGATTCCTCTTCAGAGGCTTCTTTATTATATGATTCTTCTTCATATTTGCAATTATCTTGCAAATATTCTAATGCAATTTTACCCTCTTCCCTTAATTTATGAGGATATGCCAAAGTAATAATCTTTTTATTTACAGTAATTTGTATTACTCCATTATTAGCGAAAGAAGATTTTGCAAACAATTTTACAGATTCAATCTCTGTAAGCATTATTTCCTTCTTTCCTAATATTATCCGATCATCTAGTAATGTCCATTCTTTTAAAAAACCAGCCTTAAAACTTAAATTCATTTTATTTTCTCCTTATCTATTAATAATGTTTAAAATATTATTACTGTATTGGTAATAAATTTTTTTATTGTATACTATGTCTTGTCAATAGTTACTACAATTTCCATTTACCATATACAGCATTAAACTTTATTTAAATCGAATTGTTATTAATCATAAAATAGTATAATATATTAATAGTGTCTAAAATTGTCATTTTTTAGCTTAAAATAATATTTTAATAAATTAATAAAAAACACCCCCAATTACTCAACACAGATTTCTCCATATTTCATAATCAGAGGTGTTATATTATCACATTTTAAATTCTAAAACATTAAAATCCCTAACTCATAATAACTATTCAGTTATTTCCCAGTTATGGTAAACGTTCTGAACGTCGTCATCTTCTTCAAGTAAGTCTATTAATTTTTCCATAGATTTTACTTGACCTTCGTTGTCTAAAACTGTAGTAGTTTGTGGTATTAATTTTATATCAGCAGATACGAATTCATATCCTTTTTCAACTAAAGCATCTCTAACTGCGTTGAAATCTTCTGGAGCTGTTACAACTTCGAATCCATCTTCTTCTGTTATTATATCGTCTGCTCCAGCTTCTAAAGCGTCGTCCATTAATTGTTCTTCGCTTACATTTTCAGCAGCTATTAATATTTGTCCTTTTCTATCGAACATGAAACCAACGCATCCAGTAGTTCCTAAGTTACCACCGTTTTTGTCGAAGTAATATCTTATGTTACCAGCAGTTCTGTTTTTGTTGTCAGTTAAAGTTTCAACTATAACAGCAACCCCACCTGGTCCATATCCTTCGTAAGTATTTGAGAAGTAATCTTCTCCACCGCCAGCTCCAGCACCTTTGTCTATTGCTCTTTTGATATTATCATTTGGCATATTGTCAGCTTTAGCTTTATCTATAGCTGTTTTTAAAGCTGCATTGTATTCTGGATCAGCTCCACCTTCTTTAGCTGCAACAGTTATAGCTCTTGCATGTTTAGTGAATACTGATGCTCTTTTAGCATCTTGTTTACCTTTTCTATTGATAATATTGCCTATACGACCCATAATTTCACTCCTTAATTTTAATTTCGTTCATTTATAGATTTATTCAAAATCTATTGCAAAGTAAATTTTAGCACAAAACTTCCATTTAGTAAATTAGAATCTTGGAGGTTTTGGTGCTGTGTGTCTTTTATGTTCACTGATTTTATGTAATCTATCTATGATGTCTAAGTCCTTTTGAGGAACTTCATCTCTTTTACCTAATACAACCTTGTCTATCATGTTGTATGTTGTTCCCATTTCATTTTCGTCTGTTTGACCTTCCCATAAACCTGCTGATGGAGCTCTATTAATTACATCTTCGTGTACTCCTAGTGCCTTAGCCCATTCATAAACTTCTGCCTTTGTAAGGTTTGCTATTGGAACTAAGTCTACTCCTCCATCGCCGTATTTTGTGAAATATCCAGTATGTATTTCTGCTGCGTTGTCTGTTCCCACAACTAAATACCCTAGGTTGTTTGCAACTGTATAAACAGAACACATTCTTACTCTAGCTCTTAAGTTTGAATCTGATGCTCTAAGCCCATCTTCATTATATAAATTCTTTTCTTTAAGAGCTGAAGTTACAGAGTTTAATATCATTTCTTGTGGAGTTGTTAAATCTAAATCGATATAATCTATTCCACAACCGTTTATAACTTTAAGTGCATCTTCTCTGTCTTTTGGGTTGCTGTTTATGCTCATAATTACCCCTATAGAGTTGTCTGGAAATGCTTTTTTTATAAGGTAACAAACTACAGCTGAGTCTATTCCACCAGAAACCCCAACAACTAATCCTTTGCATCCTGCTTCTTTAACTTTTTCCCTAAGCCAATCTACTGTCTTATCTATTTTTTGATTTATTCCCATTTATTTTACCCCTTTCTTATAAAAATCTATACTTATAATACCATATTTATTTCAAAATTAATTTATTATTTTTACATCTATACATAGTTTTATCAAAATTACAAATAATAATACAAGGTAGGTGAAGATATGAACAATCCATTTAGTATTAAAAATTCTATAATTGGAGCTTTTACTGGTTTTATTAATGGGCTATTCGGTTCCGGCGGTGGTACTCTTTTAGTCCCTATCTTAAACAACATTTTAAAAGTAGAAGAACACAAATCACATGCTACAGCCTTAGCTGTAATAATATTTTTAACAACGACAAGTTCCATAATATATATCTCCAAAGGCACATATGACATTGGTCTTACATGTAAAGCCGCCATAGGAAGTATAATAGGAGGTATCGTGGGAGCAAAATTATTGAGCAAAGTAACCGGTAAGTTTTTGAGAATTGCTTTCGGAATAGTTATGATAATATCTGCAATTAGAATGATTTTTTATTAATAGGAGGAATTTATGTTAATAGCAATAATAGGATTTTTTGCTGGAATAATTGGCGGAATGGGAATGGGTGGAGGAACAATACTAATCCCTGCTCTTATATTATTTGCAAGTATTGACCCTAAAATTGCCCAAAGTACCAACTTACTATCATCAATTCCTATGACAATAGCAGCACTATACATACATATTAAAAAGAAAAACGTCGACTTTGAATTAGTTCTTCCGATAGTATTATTCGGTATAGTTGGTGCTTTTTTTGGCTCTACATTAGCAGAATATCTATCATCTGATATCTTAAGAAAATGTTTTGGAGTATTTTTATTGATTATAGGAATCTTTGAAATTCAAAAAGGTTATATGCACAAAGACAAACAAAAAAAATAAAGCCTAAAACTATTAAACAATATAGTTTTAGGCTTTTTATGTTAATTTTTTTCTTCTAATCTACTTATCATAAAGAAGTCCTTTATTGCATTATCATAATCGCCTGTTTGGCAATATGCATCCCCACGTTTTTCATAAGCTCTTATGTCAGATGGGTCTCCTTCTATTGCAACAGAAAAATCGTCTATCGCTTCTTTATATTGCTGAAGTTTATAATAAGCCAAACCTCTATAATAATAATTTTTAAATTGGCTCTTATCAAGCTCAATTGCTTTATTAAAATCAAGTATTGCTTCGTTATATTCTTCTAAGTCTAAGTTTGCTGCTCCTCTTCCCATATAAACAATATAACTTTCGTAACCATGTTCTATAGAGCGAGTATAGTCATCTTTTGCCTTTTTGAAGTTTCCTGTTATAGAGTACTCTTTTCCTCTATTGCAGTAAGATTTTCCTACTTTATATCCCATTTTTATCGCTTTTGAGAAATCACGTATTACTTTTGTGTGATTTTCCATTTGACCATAAGCAAGTGCTCTGTTGTAATATGCTTCACCATTTTTAGGATTTAATATTATAACTCTGTCCAAGTCTTTTATGGCCTTGCGTAAATTATCTTGTTTTAAGTAAGCTACTGAACGATTAAAGTAGCTTTCTTCGTACTCTGGGTCTAGTTCTATGGATTTATTGTAGTATTCGATTGCGTTATTAATTTGGTTCATTTGACAATAACAATCTGCCATTCCCAAATAACCTTCTTTCATATGTGGAGCCAAAGTTACAAATGTCTTGTAGTCTAGTAGTGAGTTTTTATATTGTTTCATTAAATAATATAGTCCTGCTCTTTCGTAGACTATTCTCTCGTCGTATTTTTCAAGATTTATAGCATTTGTAAAATCTTTTAATGCTTCTTTATATCTGCCTAAATAAGCTAGAATTCTTCCTCTATTATAATAGGCACTAACATCATTTTCGTCTATTTCTAGTGCTTTTGTGTAGCTTTCCATAGCCTTATCGTATTCTTTTAAGTTGCTATAAGATACTCCTAAGTTATAGTAAGCTACTTCATATCTTGGATCTATTTCCAATGATTTTTTATAATTTTTTATTGCTAGTTCATTATCCCCTAGTCTACTATAACAAACACCTTTACCCCTATATGCTTCTTTATAGTTTTTATCTAGTTCTAATGTTTTTTCAAAATCTTTTATAGCTGAATAAAATTTATCGAATTTTATATAAAACTCGCCACGATAGTAATAACCATCTGCACTGTCTGAGTATTTTTCAATAATTTTATTTATATAAGCCATTTTTTCATTTATTTCAAATTCCATATTGGCGTGATTCAACATATCTTGTATGAAATTTTGTCTTTCTAAGTCCTTTTGTAATTTATTTAAATTTTCTATAGTATTGTTCATATCCACATTTCCTGATTTAGATAATTTAAATAAATTAAATACCATGAAAATCATAAATCCATACATAAAGCAGAATATGATTATCTCTTCGTTTTTTGATAAATTCAAAATTGCTATAGCTAAGAATAAAATTCCTATTATAGCTAGAGAGATTCCTATTTGTCTTGTTATTTTGTTTTTTTCACTTTCCATTATGACGTCCCCCTCGATATATCTATTGTTAAATAAACCCTATCTAAAAAATAATTTCCCCTTCTTTTTCAGATAGATAAAACCCTTCACTTTCACCTATTTCCGCAGTTCCACTAGTTATATCTATCATTTTAGATTTTAGTAATTCTGCTTCTTCTTCTCTCGAGTAAACTATTATTTCTACTTTGTCAGTATATAAAGTGTCTTTTATTTTGTAACCCATATTCATTATTTCATTTTGAACTTTTCCTATTTGGTTGTAGTCTATAGTTACACTTATTTCTTTGTATTTTACCTTTTGGATAATTTGAGCTGCTTCAATACCAACTTTTGCACCTTTTGTATATGCTCTAACAAGTCCGCCTGCTCCTAATTTTATTCCTCCGAAATATCTAGTTACAACAACTACTACATCTCTTAAGTCTTCCTTTTTTATAACTTCTAATGTTGGGATTCCTGCTGTTCCTTGTGGCTCTCCATCGTCGCTATAACGTTGGATATTCATAGTTTCACCAACAGTATATGCCCAAACATTATGAGTAGCATCTTTATGCTTCTTTTTTATTTCGTTTATGAATTCTACTGCTTCTTCTTCAGACTTTATAGGTTTTGCATATCCTATAAAAGTAGACTTTTCTACTATGTATTCATCTGTTCCAAAACTGTGTAATGTTTTATATGTCTTCATAGTGCCTCTCCCCCTGCCGTTAGATATTTCAAAGCCAAAATTGCTTCATTATATGCCCTGATGACATATTCTTTTTCGTTGATTTTTTTTCTGTCTATAAGTCGTTGCAAAATCTCGACTGTCTTATCATCTCCCACCTTTGCCAATGCTTTGGCACAATATTGCCTTGTCTGTGGATTTGGGTCATATAGCCCCTTTTCCAAGACTAACTTGCTCTTTGGAGAAGATATTTTTCTAATAGCTGAATAAGTTATTCTTCTTATGTCTGAATGTCTATGGTTTGTAAGAGGATGAAGTATTTTTAAAAATCTTTCATCTCTAAACTCTCCCGTTGCCCAAATTAAGACAATTAAATCATCTGCATTTTGTTCTCTAAGTATTCTTTTGTATAATTCTCTTTTGAAGTTTAATTCTTTTTCTTCATCTAGACTCAGCTCTTCTATAAATTCAAGTCTTGAGTCTTTGCCTAATTCTAAAAATTTATCCAATATATCTTTTGAAGATTCTACTTTTTGTTTGTTTGCAGATTTTATTTCTAATTTTGCTTTGATTAAATGATCATTTACATCTGCAATTGGTATATTTCTGATTTTGCTAATTTGGGACACTGTTTTTGATTCATTATAAAGAAGATATGTAATAAAGTAGTCATCTAAGTTATCGATATTGCTCCAACTTATGTCCATTTTTATTCCTCAACTATATATTCTTTATATATATTATAATCTTCTTCATCTAAACTTACTTCAAGTTGTGTTCCATTTTCAACATATTCAAAGTAATCTACGTTGTATTTTTCTTTTATTTTACTGAATATATTACCTTTATCGTATGGAAGTAATAATTTAACTTGATAAGTGTCTTCCATTAAAGCATTTTCTATCATTTTTAGAAGGATATCCATATTGATACCTTTTTTAGCAGAAATATAAATTCTATCTTCTCTATTTCTTGGATAAATATCTAGCTCTAGTCTGTCTATTTTGTTGTAAACTATTATAGTTTTCTTATCATCTGCACCTAATTCTTTTAATACTGATTCAGTAGTTTGTTTTTGTAATTCAAAACTGCTGTTTGTAGCGTCGATTACATGTAGTATTAAGTCTGCATATTTAACTTCTTCTAGTGTCGCTTTGAATGCTTCTACTAAATCATGAGGTAGTTTACTTACAAATCCAACTGTATCTACTACTAGAAAATCTCTTTTATTTGGTAAAGTAGCTTTTCTTAAAGTTACATCAAGTGTTGCAAATAGCATATCTTTTACGAAAACTTCTTTTTCAGTTTCGTAATCTTTGTGTGTCTTTATTAATTCGTTCAATAAAGTCGATTTTCCTGCATTTGTATAACCAACAAGTGCAACAATTGGTATATTTGATTTTAGACGTTGAACTCTTTGAGTTTCTCTGTTTTGTTTTACTTCTCTAAGCTCTTTTCTTATGTCAGCAGCTCTATTTAAGATATGTCTTTTATCTATTTCAAGCTTTTGTTCACCAGGACCTCTAGTACCTATACCAGCACCAGTTCTACTCATTTGTCCACCCATTCCATAAAGTCTTGGTAATCTGTATTTTAATTGAGCAAGCTCAACTTGTAGTTTACCTTCTTTACTTAATGCTCTTTGTGCGAATATGTCTAATATTAAAGCTGTTCTGTCGATTACTTTTAGTCCTGTAACATCTTCTATATTTCTCATATGTGCTCCTGATAATTCATCATTAAATACTATCATTGTAGCACCAAGCATTTGACAGTAATCTCTTATTTCTTCAACTTTACCTTTTCCTATGAAATAAGCAGCATCTCTCGCTGGTTTATTTTGAATTACAGATGCTAAAACTTCTGCTCCAGCAGCCTTTACTAATTCTTTAAGTTCTTCCATAGATTCATTTATATCAATATCGTCGATTTTTTTTACATTAGTTGTTATATTTAAGCCCACTAAAACGGCCTTTTCTTGTAGTTTTTCTTCCACAAAATCACCTCTTTATTTTACTTCTTGTCAATTCATTTATTTGCCAGTATTTTTGCCTTATTATATATTTTGACTTTTATAATAAATTTCATTCTTTTATATATGTCATTTTCTATTTTTACTGCAAATAACTCATTTTAGATAAATATTCTTAATAATTATATCATTAAACTATAAGTTTTTTATGGATTTTTTTGATAATAAGTATTTTATTAATATTATAATTTAAAATCAAAAAGAGGGTGAATAAATCTTTCACCCCCTCCACAAATTTATTAAATTTTTTATTTTAAATTTATAAGCTCTAGATATTTTTTACTATTTTTACTTCCGTTTTTCTCTGCTTTTTCTAATAATTTTATAGCTTTATCTATATCTTTTTTAATTATTTTACCTCTATATAGTTCAAATCCTAGTTTTTCTTGATATAGTGGATTTTCTTCTTTTGATTTTTGTTTATATATTTTAATTAATCTCTCTTCACATCTATTGTCATTATTATCAACCAACTTTTCATATTCTAAAACAGCTTTATCAATTTCACCTTCATCATAATATCTATTTCCAAGAATATAACTAGCCTCTAATTCCCCTTCTTCTGATAAAACTTGTAGTACTTTTGTACTAAATCCAGCGTAAATTGAAGATTTTGAGTTTTTCTTTCCGTCATTTTTACAAATTACATCTTCTATAACACTTCTCATCATATTTTCGATATTTCCTTCAAATTTTGAATCAATTACAATATTGCTAGAAGTCGATTTATTGTTGATAGTTTCTGGCGCTATTTGATCTAATTTATTGTCTATTTCATCTATCATTTTTTGTTGTCTTTCTAGTACAGAATCAATATGCTCCATTATACCTTCATATTGAGTGTCCATCTTTTTTAATAATTCACTTTCTATAAATGTATCGATTCTCTTATTAAAAGCCGTAATTTTTTTATCTAAGTCTCTAACGTTTTTTGATACTGTAGTAAAACTTATCATATTGCTATTTTTCATTACAGAGTGTATCTCATCTCCAAACTTTGCAATAGTTTTAATCAGTTCATCTAATTCGCTCAAATCTTTATCTATATTTTTTAACCCGCTTACCATCTGCACTACTTTGTTTTTATATGTATTTAACTCGTCCATCTTCTTTTTGGTTATATCGATTTGTTTTAAAGAATCAAGCTTGGTTATCGATTTATTAAATTCATTTATACTCCCCTCTAATCCATTTAACGTTATGCATATTTGCTCACTATTTTCATTAAACTTATCAATTGATTCTACTATACCCCTTGTGTTTAATTCGTTATTCGTCATATTATTCACCTATCTCCCATTCACCTTTGTATTTATATTTTCAAATAGTTTGTTTATATTCCCCATTTTCAGTTGAATATTAGATTTTAATTTTTCCGTTTTTATTATTTTATTTCGCAATATATCGTTTAGTTTATCAAACTGTTTGCCATATTCATCAAATAAATCGCTAAATTTTATTCTCTCTTTTTCTAAGCTATTATAAAACTCTCTCAACTGTTTTTCATAAGATAAATCTTCTATATACAAGTACATAATCGCAAATTTTGAAAACTGATATGATTTTTCATAATAGCTCTGTGCCAACTTATACTCACCTATTTCAAATAGCTTGTCTCCTTTTTCTTCGTATTTTCCATCCTCTTCAAACAAATCACACAACCTTGCTAAACTGTTTGAATTTGGCTCCACACTTCTAATAAAGTAGTTTTTCGCTACTGAATATCTCTCATCATAGAAAAACTTCATTCCTAATTTAAATAGCTCTATGCTATCTCCTACTACTTCTCCTAAGTTTAAATCTTTAAACTGAGTTAAAGTTTTTATATATTTTATATCGTCGCCTAGTTTTGCTTTGATTTCTTTTAATACTTCTGTTTCTTTTTCTTCTATTAAGACTAAATTATAATTTGCTCTAGTTATAGAAACATAAAATCGATTAAAGTAATAACTGTAATGACCTTCTTTTAAAATTTCCTTTTTATAAACTTCTTCATAAATATCTGCATAGTCGGATAATATATTGTAAGCTATTATATTATCGAATTCCTTCCCTTTAAATTCAGATATTGTAAATGCATTTTTGCAGTTGTACTTTTGTTTTAGATGTTGTTTTTTCTCATCATCAGATACTATAAGCGCAACTTTTGCAGATGCATCAAGCTCACTAAATATAATTTTTAAGTTGTCTTCTGTCGCTTCAACTTGCTCTATTATACCTGTTTTATTGTTTTTTGTTATTTCAAACTGTCTGTCTTCTTCTTTTCTTGCCGGAAGTTTATCATTTATTATTTCATTTACTATATTATTCATCTTCATTATATTTATAGAGTTTCTGAAATTCTCATTAAGTCGCTCAATTTCATAATGATATCCGTATAAATAAAATAATTTTGTAAGCCTTCCTATTTTGAAAAATGTTGGATTTATTATTTGGTTGGGGTCCCCTGCTAATAATATTTTTCTTGTTTTATTCTTTGCGTAAATTTCTTGTTCTTTAGCTAATAAGAACAACATATATATTTGAACCTCTGTAAAATCTTGAACCTCATCAACTACGACATATTCATAGTTTATAGATTTTTCTTTTATTAAACTTTGTAATTCAAATGCTATATCATTTATGTCGTGATAGTCATTTTCGCACAACCACTGGTTGTATTTTTCTGTTATAGAATATAAAATTTGCCTATCTTCTTCTACAAAAATTTTATAATCTTCTACTATTTGTTTACTATTGTTGATATAGTATTCAGAGTTTACTATGTATGGCTCTTTCCTGTCCCAATCGACGTACATAGAACCTTTTAGTATTCCAAAAATTTCGCTATAAATAATATTTTTTTCATTTTCATATTTCTTAATAAACTTTATAATATTTCCGTCCCTAGATGTCTGTTGTAACCATTCTAAAAACTTTGTAAAACTCTTATTATAAGAATTTTGCGTTATAATTTTAGATCTATCTATTTTTTTGTTGTTATGCTTATAATTTATCTCTGTGCATATATCTACAAAAGTTCTTATATCTATATATTCGTTATATTCATAGTAATTTTCCATTACTTTTGATTTCACATATTCTTTTAAGTTGTTTGAAAATGTAATGTAGAGAATTTTTTTGTTTGAGTTCATATTTTTGATTTTTTCAACCATATCTGGTATTAAATTGATTGTAGATAGTGTTTTTCCACTACCAGCTATACCTGATAATATGAATGGTTCTGATTTTTGAATAAATGTATCTATATATTTGGCTTGTTCTTTTGTCAGTACTTCTTGATATATTATTTCATTATCGTTAAAATCAATAGCTCTAAATGTCATATTAGTTTCTTGGTTTCTTTTTACGTTATCCCTTATTTCCAACATATCTTTATATGTCATTTCTTTTTTTCTATTTAAATTTTTGAAGTTTTCATTATCAAAGAAGTGGCTATTTATCCTTTTAGATACTTTTAATGCTTCTTTTTCTTGATCGTTGTGCTTAGCTATTGAAAATAATATAATCCCCTTTTTGTCGTTTTTATTGCCTTTATATCTATCAAAGTCAAATTCATTCTTTTTAACATAATCTTTCATAAAACATGCTATTATTCTATCACTATCATTTATCTTGTTATTGAAATCAAACCCATAAATACTATTATCTTTTATCCCCTCATACTTTTTAAAACCTAGACTATTTAAATTTAACGACTTATTTGATGATTTCATGCATTTATCAATCTTTATAATTAATCTTTTTAAGTCACTTTCTAGGTTATTGTCTTTTATCTGTTTAAATATAGTCTGCTCTAGAAATACATTAATACCTAAGTCTTTGCTAAATGTTATTTCCTCATCTATGCTGCTTTGCAGAGTCAAGTCTAAATCTTTTGGTTGTAGTTGATTTATACTGTTTTCTTCTATAACTATATTTATATCTTTTTCTAAATTTGTATCGTGTTCTAAATCTGCTACAATTTCTTCATTAGTAATTTCATTACTTAATATATTTTTTCTATCTAATTCATAACACTGTGCTAGATAAAACATTGCGTCTTCATTTCCCATTCGTGCCAAGTCATTATATAATTTAAACGCTTTTTCTTTATCTATATCTGTCCCTATTCCATGTTCATAGCAATATGCTAGTCTATAAATACCATCTTCATAATCTATTTCTTTTAATTCTTCATATATTGAAAATGCCTTTTTATAATCTACATTAGTTCCAATTCCAAATTCATAACAATGTCCCATAAGATATTTTGCATCTTCATTTCCATTGCTCACAGCTTTTTTATATCGATTAAATGCTTTTTTATAATCCTGTTTTACACCTATTCCATATTCAAAACAAATTGCGGTCCTAAGCTGAGCTATATCATACCCTCCATTAGCACAAAACTTATAGTATTCAAATGCTTTTTTCTTGTCTTTATCTACTCCAATTCCATTTTCATAATATACTCCCAAGCAATATTGAATTGGATAATTATTTTTTTCATTTTCAAGTGACTTTACTATTTCAAATGCCTTTTGTTTATCTTCTTCTACTCCTATCCCATGTTCATAACAAAGCGCTAAACAAAATTTTGATTTTATAAATTCTTGTTCTGCTGATTTTTCAAACCATATAAAGGCTTGTTCCTCTTTTTCGTCTTCTTCCTCATCTAAATCTATATCTACCCCATCGATATACAAACATGCTAGGTTATACTGTGCCTCTTTCGAGCCATTTTGAGATGCTTTTTTGTACCAGCCAAATGCCTTGGATATACCCTCGAGCTTATCTCTTTCAAAGGTTAGATAATAATTTCCCATGTTGTACTGGGCATCTTCATCTCCTTCATCAGCTTCATTTCTCAACTGCTCATATGATAATTTCTTTATTTTTTCTTTTTCTATTATTCTATCATCTTCTTCTATTTCATCTCCTTCTTTATCCTTCCTCTTTAGTGTGAATTTCAACATATTGCTTTTAAATAATTCTTCAAACTTTTTCATTTTAATTTCCATTTTAGTAGTCACATTATAAAGCAACTCCATCGTAGAAACTTCCCTAAAATCCTTCATAAGTCTTCTCCCAATAAATTTTTATATATTGATTCTATATTATAAGTATAATAAATTAAATTAAAATAGTATAATAAAATTATCTCATATTATAATCTTTGGAGGTATATATAAATTGAATTATAAATTTTTTAGTAATACTAAATGTGAATACTTTCCCTGTCATAAAACAAATGACCCAGAAAATTTCAACTGCTTATTCTGTTATTGCCCTTTATATGCTTTAAAAGATAAATGTGGTGGAAATTTTAGATATACAGAAAAAGGTATAAAGGATTGTACAAATTGTACTCTTCCCCACCAAAGGAAAAATTATGATTATATAATTGGAAAGTTTAAAGAAATTGTTGAAATTACAAAATTAGACTCTGAATAAGATATTATATATTTTTTAAAATTATGATGCATTATTTATAGCAAAAAAAATACGAGTTAGAATTGATTTACATCATCTAACTCGTATTTTTTCGTCTCGTTTTTATTTCAGTCTTATTTCAATATATCCATCATACCATTTATTCGACATTCTTTCAATATTATAATTTTTGTAATTTAATTTTTTATTTTAATATTGCCATGATTTAACTTTTTAACCTTATGATATATCAATTGTAAAATTACACTTGCACATACCATAATTCCTAAAATTGCAATACCCATATGCATAAAGAATGCTTCCGGCAACATATTTATAACAGGATCTAACACAGGGTTAAAAATCCAATAATTGTTACTAAACATTATCTTATGAAACATAATAAAACATGCATTGAAATTTATCGCAATTGGAATAGCCAATAAAACTGGCATTATCACAATTAAGATGGATGCATTTCTTAAAAATTTGAAGTCTTTCTTTCTAATTTGTAAAATACCTCCTACAACAGAGATAACTCCACAGATTATAGTAAGTGTTTTTACATTTTGGAATATATCTCTCACTTCTTCAAAATGGATTTTACCATTTTGTGATGAAGGTAGAGATGGCAACTCAAATTCTTCTGCATTCCAGCTTAAGTTATAATCAATTAAATAATCGTAATTCTCTATTATATCTTCCCTTGATAGATTAATCATAGACTCTATGTTTAGTTTATCTATATCATTATAGTAGATGCTTTTTATATTCATAGTTATAATAACTGATGAACCAATCACAAATAAAGCTAAACATATAGATACAACTACATTTAATAACTTTCTCAATTGAAAGCCCCCTCTAATTTAAGTATTAAACTATTTTTGTAGTGAAATCTTCTATATTCCAAACATCATCAACTACATCACTGTAGAATTCTGGCTCATGGCAAACTAAAAGAACTGTTCCTTTAAATTCTTTTATTGCTTTTTTAAGCTCATCTTTAGCTTCTACGTCTAAGTGGTTTGTAGGCTCGTCAAGAACTAAGAAGTTTATGTCTTTTAACATTAACTTACATAATCTAACTTTTGCTGCTTCTCCCCCACTTAAAACTCTAACTTGACTTGTTATATGTTCAGTAGTAAGACCACATTTAGCAAGAGCTTGTCTAACTTCGTAGTTTGTTAATACAGGGTATTCTTGCCATACATCATCTAATGCAGTATTGTAGTTATCCATTGAACTTTCTTGTTCGAAATATCCAACTTCTAAGTAATCACCTAATTCAACTTGACCATCAAATGGTTTTGTCATTCCAAGTAAAGTTCTTAGAAGTGTTGATTTACCTATACCATTCATCCCTTTAAGAGCTATTTTTTGACCTCTTTCTAATTGGAAGTTTAATGGTTTAGTTAATGGTTCATTATATCCTAACACTAAATCTTTAGTTTCGAATATTATTCTCGCTGCGGCTCTAGCATTTCTAAAGTTGAATGTTGGTTTTAATTTTTCTTTTGGTCTTTCTAAGATTTCCATCTTATCAAGTATTTTTTGTCTTGAGTTTGCCATACCTCTAGTTGCAACTCTCGCTTTATTTCTAGCTACGAAATCTTCAAGTTTCTTTCTTTCTTCAACTTGTTTTTCATAAGCACTTTCTTCTTGTCTTTTCTTAATATCTCTAAGTCTTACAAATTCGTCGTAGTTACCTTTGTATCTTGTAAGCTCAGCATTTTCTATATGATAAATTACATTACATGTATTGTTTATAAAGTCTGTGTCGTGTGATACAAGAATAAAGCTGTTTTCATACTCTTGTAAATATCTTGTAAGCCATACTATATGCTCTTCATCTAAGTGGTTTGTAGGCTCGTCAAGGATTAATATTGTTGGACTTTCTAATAATAATTTAGTAAGAAGTACTTTTGTTCTTTGACCTCCACTTAAATCAGTTACGTCTCTATCAAGACCTATTTCCCCTAATCCTAAACCATTAGCAACCTCTTGGATTTTTGCATCTATTGTATAGAATCCACTGTTTTCTAATATAGTTTGTATTTCAGCAGTTTCCTCAAGAAGTTTATTCATTTGTTCTTCGTCTGCTTCACCCATTAGGTCATACATTTTTAACATTTCTTGTTCTAACTCGAACATGTTTTTGAACGCATCTCTTAATACGTCTCTTATAGTCATTCCTTTTTCTAAAACAGCATGTTGATCTAAGTATCCAACTGTTGCTCTTGATGACCATTTTATATTACCTGCATCTGGCATTAATTTTTTTGTTATTATATTTAAGAAACTAGATTTTCCTTCTCCATTAGCACCTACAAGAGCTATATGTTCTCCCTTTTTAAGTCTAAAAGATACATTTTCTAGTATTGTTCTCGCTCCAAAACCATGACTAACATTTTCTACTACTAGCATTTATCCACCTCTTATAAATTTTATTTGTTTACATCTATACTATTATATTTGATTTTTGTAATTTTGCATATACGTATTTTTAAAATACAGAATTAGGATTCCTGCTGTTGTCTGTTGTGAGAATTCCAATGCTTTTTCGGCAATTAAGTAAAATCTAGTGCTTAAATTTTGAACGTGTTTATACATATGTTGGTTCTTTATCGCATTATAAGAATTAAATCGTATATACTCTTCTACAGAGTTAAATAAAATCGGTTCAGAGTATATTCTAAATCGCTTTATTTTTAGATAATTGGCTTTTGCGTAATTTTCAAACTGCATGTGATTGTTTAGTAAGTCTCCTGTGGCGTGTTGCGGGACGGTTACATCTTGAACTAGATGGCAAGCTGCACCTAAATAAAACATGGATTGGTATATATCATCTTCATAAAAAAAATCTATAGCATAGTCGTAATATTTTATAGCTAGTGTTAGTGCATTATCGTCTACACCTGGTAGACCCTTATTTGTAAAAGTATTAAAAAAATGACAATAGCATTTTAAATCTTGGTCTGCCCATACAACTCCTTGATTTATTGTTTTTTTGTATCTATAAAAAAATTCATAGACTTCATAGTATCCATTTAACCATAAGCTATTCATTGCATTTTCCTGTATAAATATATGAACTCTACAGTCTGGTTTTGAAAATTTATTTTTAATCGGACTTATAATATTTAATGTCTTTTCTAAGACGCTATTATTCCTTCTTTCCCCCAATATATTTGTCATAATATCACCTTATTTTTTATTTTTAAAATAATTATCTAATCCATCTGCTACTGAAGTCATCATTTTTTCTTGATATTTTGGACTAGACATATTTTGATCTTCTGTATAGTTACTCATAAATCCCATTTCTAATAGTACTGCTGGGACTTGTGACCAGTTAAATCCTGTTAAGTCGCTACGTTCGAATATACCATTTACTTTGAAACCATTATTTTGCATATTTTCATTTATAAATTTTGCACAATTTGAGCTGTCTTCATAAATAGCTGATGTATATTCACCGTATTTTGATGGAATTAAAATAGATGCTCCTGTAATTCCTTCATTGTCAGAACCGTCGGCATGTATCCTAACTACCATATCTACTTTCTTTTCATTTGCAAATATAGCTCTTTCTTTATTGCTTATATCCACATCATGACTTTCCCTTGTCATATAGACTTTATATCCTCTACTTTCTAATATATGTTTTAACTTTAAAGATGCCTCTAAATTTAATTCATATTCTGGCTTTTTAGTCGCTACACCGGCTGTTCCAGAAGATACTTTTGCTTTATATGAGCCTGAATTTGGTCCTACTTGTTCTGTCTCTGAATTTCCTTTTGCCTGATGACCTGGGTCTATACATATTATGTATTGTTCAGTTTTAGTGTTAGGATTTAGTTTTAAAGCTGAAAAATTTGAAACTAATTTTGTTAAATTTTTTGTTTCACTCGATGTAAAAATCATTATAAGTCCAATTATTAGTATAGTAGTAGTTAAAAATTTATATTTTTTCATACTATCCTCCTCAACATTTTTATTTTCATTTAAATCTGTAGTCTTTCATATATATTTATATACATAAAATTTTTTAGAGGTGATAACTCTTGAAGAGAAAAAAAAGAAAATATAGTAGCAAAAGTAAACGCCCTGTTAGAGATTCTAATTCAACTTCGCAAAATAATACAAACTCGTCTAATTCGTGTAATAGTAATTGTTCTGAAAATGATAACAATCAAAATTGTGATGATAATACAAACCAAAATAATGATGATAATCAAAATTCAAATTGTAATTCTGAAAGTGGTTCAAGCTCTTCAACTGGAAAACAATCGAAGTTGTGTTATTTTTCATCGCTTGATTACATAGTTTTAGCTTCTACCTTAGCTATTGCATTAGGAGAAGAATTATCTGATGTAGATTTAAGTATACTTTCTACATTTCTTGCTGTTTTGTCTGACCAAATAGCATTAATAGCTAGTGTAAATGCTTGCTCTACGGACGGCGAGGATGCTATATTTGTTCCTCCTATTCCTGCTGTTCCGACAACTGCTGGTGGAAGATCTAGTTCAAAAAGATCATCTTCATCTAATTCTAAAAAACATTCAAAAAAAATAGTAAAAAGAAAGGTTAAAAAGAAATAAAATCTATATAATTTAAATTTTATTTCTTTTTTATTTTTTGTTTTATTTCATTTCAACGGTTTTTCTTTTATGCTTTGTTTATTTATGCAATCTACGGTTTTGTTGAATCTCATTTCCAAGCATTAAAAAATTACTTCTGCAAAATATAATATTAGGCACCAACCAAACTCAAGAAAGAAGGTGTTTATAACATTGCTAAATTTTAATAAAAAACTCAATTTAAAGTCATTAAAATTTAATAGTTTCTTTTTTGTTTGTTTTTTCTTCTTATTATATTTTTTCATGAATAATGCAAATTATGCATATTCTTTGGAAAAAAATAATGATATGTATTTAATTCCAATCGGAAAAGTAATTCAAGTTGATGGCCAGCTAGAAAATCTAATTGTTCGCAATGAAGTTAATGGCTGTCCACTAAAAAGCGGTGATTTAATTTTGAGAGTAGAAGGTAATCCAATAAAAGATTTTAATCATTTATCAGATGTGTTTTATTCTTCTACTGGTAATCAAATTAGCGTTACTGTTAAAAGAGGAAATGTAATTAAAAATTTAATATGTTATAAAGAACCGTTAAAAAGAGTTAGTTTTAATAATGCAATATCAGGTTTTGCTACACTGACATATATAAATCCTGAAACTCATCAATTTGGTGCAGTGGGACATGCAATTAATGTCGGTGATGCAAAACAAATACCTATTAAATCAGGTACTATCTCTACAACAAGCAATTTAGAGATAGAAAAATCATCTCGTGGAAATGTTGGATATATAAATGCAAGTAAAAATTATTTAATTGGTGATTTTAAAGAAAATACGCAATATGGTATAAAAGGTAAAACTAGAAATATAGATTTTTCAAATCAAAGAAAATATAAGGTAGCTAATTTAGATGAAGTTCAACTTGGTAAAGCGCAAATAATATTACAAAATAAACAAAATCAATGCGTTAAGTATGATATTGAAATATTAAAAATTGAAAATCAATGTACTCCAGAACCTAAAACTTTTAAAATAAGAATTGTTGATGAAGATTTACTTAAGGAGACTGGAGGAATTGTGCAAGGTATGAGTGGTACTCCAATAATTCAAAATAATAAAATAATTGGTGCAGTATCTCATGCTTTAGAAAACAATCCTAAAATAGGATACGGCGTGTATATAAAATGGATGTTGTAAAGCATAATAAAAATAATCTCTAGATATCTAGAGATTATTTTTATTATGCTTTAATTAAGCTATATTTATACATATTTATTTTTATACAAGTAAAAAATATAATAAATATTTTAAAACTTTTCTCTGCAATATTTTATCATTTACATTATTATGAATTATATTGTTAAATCAACTATTTAAAGGATATAATTATACCATAGGATTTTATCTATTATTGAAACTTAATAAACTTTACATATTCTTACAAATTTTAATTAACTATAAAAAGGAAATAAAATATGTTATAATTATGCATTAAGTAAGGAGGTATATCATGAGCAGAGATAACAATAATGATGATAAGAATAAGATTAGAAGAAAAAAAGTTTCTTCATCTTCTAATAATGATGTAAATAACAGTGCATCGAAAAATAATTATAAAAAAGTTTCATCAAAACCTAAAAAACAAAGAAAAAGAAGTAAATTTAAAATTTTCGGAATGGTAATTTTATTTATGCTAGTCACTGGTGTTGCTGTTGGCTCAGCGTTAGTTTTCTCATCTTTAAGAGATACTGAAGTTATAACTAAAGCATTATTAGATGAAAAAACTAATAGTAAAACTATACTGAAATATTCAGATGGAAGTACTTTGGCAGAAGCCGAAACTGGAAATAAAAAGATTCCTCTTAAGAAGTTAAATAATGAAACCGTAAAAAACGCACTTGTATCTATAGAAGACTCTAGGTTCTATGAACATAATGGTGTCGATTTAAAAGGTCTAGCTAGATCAGCTGTTAAGACTATTCTTGGTCAAAAACAAGGTGGTAGTACAATACCTATGCAGGTCTCAAAATTACTTTTAACCTCTCAAGATAAAACTATGTCTCGTAAAATAAAAGATATCTACTATGCTTATGAAATGAGTAAAGTTGTAGATAAAGATGATGTCTTACTTACATATTTAAACAACATGTATGTAGGTAACAGTTTTTATGGAATCGAAGCAGCTGCACAAGGATGTTTTAATAAATCAGCAGAAAAACTTACTTTACCTGAAGCTGCAATGTTAGTTGGTGCTACCAACAATCCATATAAATATACACCATTTAATAAAGCTAAGTTAGACGGTACTGAACAAAGATCTGATTTAGAAAACAAATTAATATTCATTAATCATACTGAAAATGATGGATATGACGATCCTACTGAAGTAGAGCTTAATATGGTTGACAAACTATACTCTTGGGGATTGATTACTGACTATGATACATATAGCCAATTAAAGCAAGGTACTATGATTGTTAGAAAAGCTGTACTTAATCCAAATGCTGTTGGAAGAGCAAAAACAGTTCTTAGTAAAATGAAAGAATTCGGTTATATATCTCAAAGTGAGTATGATCAAGCATGTATAGATGTCGCTAATGTGCAAATTCACATACCTAAAACTATGCAAACAGTAGTTTCAACAGTCGAAGATTATGTATATTATGAAGTTATAAACGCATTAAAAGATCAAGGTTATACTCAGGAAGAAGCTAATAAATTATATTATAATGGTGGTCTTCAAATTCAAACTACTATAGATTCTAGTATGCAAGCAGAACTAGAAGCACAATATAATAATAGTTCTAATTTCCCAGCAAACTCAATTACAGATTCAAACGGTATAACACAACCACAATCTGCTATGGTTATAATTGATTATCATAATGGACAAATTAAATCACTAATCGGTGGTAGAAATATAAAAGGTAAGAGAACTTTAAACAGGGCTACTAACCCAGTTCAACCAGGTTCTACAATAAAACCTCTTTCTATATATACTGCGGCAATTGATACTTTACAAATGACTCAATCAACAGTATTTAGCGATGCAAGAGGCGGATATAAATTTAAAAAGAATCAAATATGGAATCCATCTACAACTACTGCAGGTGCTGGAAATATGAGTTTACGTCTAGGTCTTGCAAAATCATCTAATACAGTTGCAGTAAAAACTGCTGAAAACTTAGGTGATACTTATGAAGATTCTATAGATGTAATGATGGATTATCTTAAAAACTTCGGAATAACAACTGTTGTAGATAGTAAAACTAATAGTTCTAGTACAACAGATAGAACATTCCCATCTTTAGCATTAGGTGGTATGGCTTATGGTATTTCTCCTCTTGAAATGTCAGCAGCTTATGGTGCTTTAGCTAATGGCGGTGTTTATATAGAACCTACTGTATTTACTACAGTTAGTACTTATAACGGAGAATTGATCGTAAAATCTTCTCCAGAAGAACACAGAGTTGTCGATGAAGAAGTTGCTTACGTTATGACAGATATGCTTAAAGCTGTTGTAAAAGAAGGTACTGGTACAGAAGCTTCTATAGGTGAAATGCCTGTGGCTGGTAAAACTGGTACTACTAATAAAAAATATGCTGTATGGTTCGTTGGATATACTCCATATTACGTATGCTCTACTTATATCGGAGATGATGTTGGTAGAAAAGACGCTGATGAAAACAGTATAGCTCTTCGTCCAGTAGAAGAATCAAGTTCAGCAGCAGCAAAATTATGGGCAAGTGTTATGAAGCCTATACATGAAAATTTAGAAGTAATAGATTTTGAAAAACCATCAGGAATAACATTCTATAAAATAAACTTAAATGATGGTGGAATTTCTAACTCTGGTTCAAATGCTGCATTCGTAAACGGAACTTCACCAACTAGAACAAGTACTCATCGTTCTACTGTTCCAAATAACAATGCAACAACAGACGAAGATACTAATGATTCACCAAGTGCTGGTGACGGAGGAAATCCTCCTGACAACAACGGTGGAAATGGTGGTACTACTACTCCTGATAATGGTGGTAACACTACACCTGACAACGGAGGTACAACTCCTGATAATGGCGGTAATACTACTCCTGATAATGGTGATAATGCCACAGAATAATCTAAGACTTTTAGATTAGAACAGTAAAATACTATATCATAAAATATTTAAAATATAGAGATTTTCAAAACATATACTAATTATATTTATCAATAGATATAAATATAATTAGTATATAATTAAAAATAAAATAAAATGCCATGGAAAATATCATTCCATGGCATTTTTTATTATAGACTTAGTATATTAATCCTGTTTACATACTCAATGATGCAAATAATTTTGATAATTAAATCAAGGTTTTGCCTTTGGTGTAAAAATTACAGCCATTACATATCCAAAAAATATCGCTGATGCTATTCCTCCTGCTGCAGCTATTGTTCCTCCAGTCAATATACCTAAAAATCCATCTTTCTTAATACCTTCTATAACTCCATTTGCTAATAAATATCCAAAACCTATGATAGGAACCATCGCTCCCTCCGCAGCAAAATCTACTATTTTATCATAGATACCTAAAAATGTAAGCGCCGCTCCAGTAGTAACATATGTCACCATAACATAAGGTGTTTGCATTTTAAAATAATCCATTAAAATTTGAGCTATTAGGCATATCGTTCCACCGACTAAAAATACTTTTACATACTCTAGAATCATATTTTTCACATCCTCTAATTTTTATAAATCTAAAATCTATTCACTTTCTATTATTACTGCATGTGCAATACATGGAATAGTTTGTTTTTGAAGCGTACTTGTTGGCGATAATAATGCACCCGTCGAAACTAACATTACTTTTTTAAATTCTTTATTTACTAATTTAGGATATATATATGATGCAAATACAGTTCCCGAACATCCACATCCACTTCCTCCACAGTGAACGTCTTGTTCTTCTAAATCAAAAATTTCAAGCCCACAATCTGTATAAACATCGAATATATCTACACCTTTTTGTCTTAATAAATCACAGGTTATTTTTTTACCTAATGTTCCTAAGTCACCTGTCGCAATTAAATCAAATGATTTTGGATCATCTTTTGTATCTTCAAAATATGAGTAAATTGTGTCGACAGCTGCTGGAGCCATAGCCGCTCCCATATTATTTCCGTCATCGATTCCTTTATCTACTACTTTTCCTATTGTTATATATTTTACTTTTGGTCCTTCTCCACTGTTTGAAATAAGGGCACTTCCCGCTCCTGTAACTGTCCATTGAGCCGTCATAGGTTTTTGATTTCCAAGTTCTAGCGGAAATCTAAACTGTCTCTCTGCTGTACAATAATGACTAGACGTTCCGCAAAGTGCATAATCAGCGAAACCTCCATCAACTACAATGGAGCTAAGACACATTCCAAGTGCCATAGTAGAGCAAGCCCCATATATACCGCAAAATGGGATTTGTAATTCTCTAGCTGCAAATGATGCTGGGAATATTTGATTAATTAAATCTCCACCAAATAAAAAGTGAATATCACTTAACTGCTTTTCTGCTTTTTGTACTGCTGTTTCTAATGCCGTTTGAATCATTTTACTTTCAGCTAGTTCCCATGTTTTTTCTCCATATAAATCATCTTGTAATATAACATCAAACTTATCTTTTAGAGGTCCTTTACCTTCTTTTGGTCCAACTATAGATGCTGTAGAAATAATAGTCGGACTATTTTCCATTTTCATAGTTCTATTACCTATTCGCTTATTTCTCATTAAATTTACTCCTTACTTAAATATTATTTGTATTATGTAGTAAATAAATCCAAATAAAATAGATGAACCTATACCATATACTAAAACTGGCCCTGCAATTTTAAATAAATTAGCCCCAACCCCCATCACATATCCTTCTCTTTTAAATTCCATAGCTGGTGATACTATAGAGTTTGCAAATCCTGTGATAGGTATTATAGAACCTGCTCCTGCTCTTCTTCCAATCAAATCATAAACTCCTATTCCTGTTAAGAATGAACCTATAAAAATTAATGTTATAGAAGTCCATGTAGCTGCTGTTTTTTTGTCTAATCCGGCTAAATGCATATACGAATCATTTATCGCTTGACCTATAATACATATGATTCCTCCTACTATAAATGCCATGATATAGTTTTTGATGTAGGTTGGTTTTGGACTTATCTCATCTACATAATCTTTATAGTTTTGGTCGTTATTTTGTGTATTGTTTTGATTTGGCATACAATCAATCCTTTCCTAACCATATATAGTTAATTTATATATTATTGTTTGAAAAAAAATAAAAAAAATGCATATAACGGAAATTATATTTTCTAAAATGATGTATTAATGTATTAAAGATAATAAGTTTGAAATTATAAATTTTCCACAAAGCAAATAATCTATAATTTCCTTAGAATAAAAAAAATCCTACATAGTAATGTAGGATTTTAATTTGTGTAAAACCTTTTTTTCTATTCTAGATACTTGTACTTGGGAGATATCTAGTAGTTGTCCTATTTCACTTTGAGTTTTATCCTCAAAGTATCTAAGCATGATAATTTGTCTTTCTCTTTTTTCTAATTTTCCTAGTACTTCCTTCAAAAGAATATTATCTACCACCTTATCTTCTTCATTATCTCCTTTTCGAGATATTTTGTCGATAAGGCATATAGGAGAACCTTCTTCCTCATGTATAACTCCTTGTAGATATTCAACAGAAAAATTAGACTCTATTGCCATTACTACATCTTCTTTTTCTACCCCTAATTCTTCTGCTATTTCTTCTATTGTTGGGTCGCGTCCAAGTTTTTTGCTTAGAGCTTCACCCTGCATCTTAACTTTGATGGCGAGTTGTTTAAGAGATCTTGATACTTTTACCATACCATCATCTCTTAAATATCTTTTTATTTCTCCTAATATCATAGGAACCGCATATGTAGAAAATTTTACATTATAGCTAGGGTCAAATTTATATATAGCCTTAATCAAGCCTATAGACCCTAATTGAAACAAGTCATCTCTTTCATAACCAATGTTTGAAAATTTACCGATGACACTTCTGACTAACCCGAGGTTGCTAGATATCAACACTTCCTTAGCTTCTTCATCCCCTTCTTGAACTCTTTGTATAAGCTCTAAAGTTTCTTCATGACTAAGCAAATGCTTTTTTTCTTCTTTTTTGGCAGTTATCCCCATAATCAAACCTCTATTCTATGTTAGAATTTATTTAGGTATTTCTATTGTTTTAGTCATTATAACTTTTGTCCCTTCTCCTACAATTGATGCCACTTGCATATCATCCATAAAACTTTCCATAAATGAAAATCCCATTCCAGAACGCTCTAATTCTGGCTTTGATGTAAACATTGGTTGTCTAGCTTCTTCTATATCTGCTATGCCTTTTCCATAATCCTCGATAACGATTTTTATAGTGTTTTCAATTAATTCACATCTCATATGTACAAATTTGGTTTCGTCTTCTTCATATCCATGAATAATTGCATTTGTTACTGCTTCCGATACAGCTGTTTTTATGTCGGATAGTTCATCTATAGTTGGATCTAATTTAGCTGCAAAAGATGCAACTATTACTCTTGCAAGGCTTTCATTTTCTGATTTTGCGGAAAATTTTACTTCCATAATGTTCATAATATAGTTCCCCCTTATTAAGAATTTATCGCATCTTCATATGATTTGCATACATTGATTATTTTGCCCATTCCCGATAAATTAAAAACTTTTTCCACTCTTGGATTCATATTTATTACAGATACATTTCCATGCGCATTTGCTATTTTTTTATATCTGCCTATGATAACACCTATTCCTGAAGAATCCATAAATTTTATATTTTGAAAGTCGAATATAATGTTTTTTATATTCTTTCTCATTATAATATCATCTACATTTTCTTTTATATAAGTTGCTACATGATGATCTAGTTCTGTTGTTGTAAACTGAACTAGTAATGTTTTATCTTCTAAATAACATTTAATCATCTCGCATCCCTCCCATTGAAGTTTACTGATAATCAATTCTATTTTGTATAAAACGATTCCTTCAAAGAAATAACACTAGTTTTGTTTATTTATGTCTAGGATAGTTATATTATAAAACTAAAGAAATACTCAGTATCAGTATGTCCTTATTTGGTATTTATATACATAAAATATAAAAAGTGCCTGTATAAATTTACAGGCACTGTATCTTGTCACTTAGTTACTTAATTACTATAATGAATTATTTGCTTCCATATCTAGCTATTGGTATTGGTATGAATTATTTTATAGTCAATTTACCCTATCTAAATTCGCAGTGACTACTTCTGCTACTATATTTATATTAAAATTAAAATCCCACACTAAATCTCTATTTTTAGCATTAAGCCATTATTTCAGAAGGTTTAGCTATTTTTACAATTATATTCTTCCAAACTAATTGGATAAGTATAGTTTGTATTGGTATCATTATTGCTGCTTTAAAAATACGAGTTGGCAACAATGCAAAGAATCCTTTACCCATTAATATGTGAAGCCATACTGTATCTAAACATAAATTCATTCCTAAACAAACTAAACAAGTTGCTAGTATTATTCTACCCCAAGTTTTTGGATGTTTATATAATACTACACCATAAATTACACCTGTTAAAAATGCTGTAAGTGTAAAACCTGGGAAATAAGATCCACTTGGGAATATCATCATTCCTAAAATATCACCTATTGCATATGCTACACCAGCACTTATAGGACCATACATCATCGCTATTATAGCAACTGGTAAAAATCCAAAACCTATTCTCAAGATTCCTGTATATATTGAGCAGAATCTTGTTAAAATAACCTCTAACGCTATTAATAAACTAATTTCAACTAACTTTTTTACATTACTATTTTTCATAAATTTCCTCCTATTTTAGCTAGGATATATAAATAATTGATTTATATATCTTAAAGGAGCAAAAAATATAAAAATTATATATATTTCTATAATATATTTTTTAATTTATATATTTATTTAATCCATTATGTCTAAATAACCTATTTCTGTCGTGTAAAATTGCATAAAAAACAACCTTACAATAAGATAAATATATTTTTGCAACATATCACCAAACTCATGCTGTAATAGAATTGCATTTTTAAATATAAGTGCCTTTGTAAGGATTTGATTTTTTTGATTCACTTTGTATGTTAAATCTGAAGTGCCATTTTAGTCACATCGATTGTTTTAATATAATTATGATAATATGTTAAATAACTAGCTTCTTAACTTGAAACTAAATCTTTATCTCAATTTAAGTATAGCAGAAAATTAACAATATTTTACAGTTAAAACCTCATTTTCAAGTTATAAAGTTTAAATTCATAATTTTTTAAATGAAAATCCAGTATCACCTTTTTTTATCAAATAGATGTATACAAAATATAAAAACCACTTAATTTCTAATTGATTACAAAATAACAATCTTTATATTAAGTGGTCTTATATTTAATTTTATTTAAAATCTATTTATTTTTTTTATTAGCTTTTTCTATATTAATTTTGTTACCTTTGATTTTAACATTTTTTAATTTTTCTAAAACTTTTTTAGCATTTGCTTTTGGAACTTCAACAAATGTATATTTGTCATATATATCTATTGTTCCAACTAATTTTCCAGGTATTCCAGCTTCTCCAGCTATAGCTCCAACTATATCTTTAGCTTGAACTCTTTGTTTTCTACCTACGTTTATGAATAATCTAACCATTCCGTGCTCAGCACCAGTTGAACCTTTTTTAGATTTTTTAGATTTTCTAGCTTCTTTTCTAGATGGTTCTTCGATTATTTCTTCTTTTAATTCTTCTCCCATAGATAACTTAACTAATGCAGCAGCTACTTCTAAAGTTGATAATTCTTCTTCTGCACATAAAGATTCTACCCAGCTTATTTGTTTTGCTAAGCTACTATCTTTAACAGTTTCTTTAACTTGTTTGAAGAATGCAGCAACTTTCTTTTCTTCAACATCTGCTATAGTAGGTATACCATGTTTAACTAATTTACATTTAGTATATCTTTCTATATCTCTCATTTTTCTCATTTCTTTTCCATATACGAAACTGAAAGATACACCTTCTCTACCAGCACGACCAGTTCTACCTATTCTGTGAACATAGTATTCTTCGTCTTGTGGTAAATCATAGTTAAATACCATATCTACGTCATCTACATCTATACCTCTAGCAGCAACATCT